>Ga0310691_10000161_pt1 | contig 137629 bp, 103 predicted proteins | sample 176DNAGHGlowgp2_FD_203887 | JGI IMG/M metagenome (GOLD analysis project Ga0310691, IMG submission 203887) | Sheep rumen microbial communities from Palmerston North, Manawatu-Wanganui, New Zealand - 1766 DNA GHGlow gp2 (v2) (version 2) | ecosystem: Host-associated > Mammals > Digestive system... | reverse complement strand
TCCTCTATGTGTCGGCAATGTTGCCCAGGATCACTTTTTGAACAAATCCGAATGTGTTCCTGTCCTAATTAGATTGAGGATGTGAAGATCGCCGTTATCCTCCTTGTTATAGACCAACAACCAGTCCGGCTGTATATGGCACTCCCGAAATCCTGCAAGGCTCCTGGAAAGAGTATGATCTTTCTTATCCGGTGACAACGGGATATCATTGGCTAAGTCAAAGATGACCTGGTTGAGTTCCGCCTCCGGAAGATTCCGCTTTCGGGCACGTTTCAGGTCTTTCTTGTACTGAGCCGACAAGACAATGGCTCTCATAACGCCTGCACGGCTTTAAGATAGTCCTCGAATGTCTCACAACGGGTGCCGCCACCGCTCTTGATCTCCTTGATAGCAGCCAGCGTCTCCGCATTGGGTTCATCAATCACACCCAAATCACGAAGATAACTGACAAGGCTTTTCCCGGCCTTTGTCCGCTCGTTAACTGTAATTGTATAGGTCGCCATAATAGTAACTCCTTTTACGATATGATGCAAAAATAGGAAAAAACAAGAATTAATCATTATTTTTGTCAGTCAACAATAAACTCTTGAAGAAAAGACAACATGGAAGCCACCAAAGAAATCTACACAACACCAACGATGCAAATCGTCGAGTTGCCGATTGAAAGCATTATTTGCGTCAGCCCCGGGAATCCTTTTGATGGATTGGGAGAAGAAACCGTTTAACATAATACGAGTGTTTATGAAAAATATATTTGCGATTCTTTCGGCCGTTTTGATGATGATGGCCGTTTCATGTCAGAAAGTATCTCCGCTCGCAGAACAGAAGGTCAAGGTGCAGATTGAGGTCGCCGATCTGGATCCCGGCACGAAGGCAATCAAGACCGGATGGGAAACCGGCGATAAGATCAATATCTGGTTTGGCGATGCATATTGGACCGTGCTTCCTCAGTTGGTCCTGACCCGGACAGCTTCCGGTTGGGAGTCTTCCGAGGTGGACGAATCCATCCTTTCTGCCAGCGGGACATTCAAGGCTATATACGAAGCCTCCAACAAATTGTTCGAAAGTGAAATTTCAGGGAAATATGCATACTACACCCCTACAAGGTTAGAATTTAATACAGGCTCTAGCAGCGGAGGAGCTAATGTTCGTCCTATGCAAGTTGCTTGTTGCGCAAATGGGGTATCATATTCATATAATTCCGAGACGAAGGTACTTTCTGCCACTATTTCTGACTGGGTAGCCATGACCAAACAGCAAGTTGTTGTTACGGGATTGTCAGGAGACCCGGGGGACTATGCCATGACATTTCACGGTAATGCATATGGGGTCGATCATTTTTTGTATTCTTCTAGTGGCATTATTGAAGGTGAAGGCGCGATTTGCAATGGTGTAGATAATGCCTATAATTGGACTCAAGGAGTCGCAAATACTGATGGCATTGCGTTTAATTTCGGAGGATATTTCTTCCCTGATGGTTCAGTGATTACCACAGGTGCGTCTTGGAAATTTGGCTTGTACTTGTATGACATGAAGAACGAGAAGATGTATCATGCAATTTTCGAGGTCGTCCCCAAAAACCTTGTCGATCGTTTCATCATTGCCTATAAGATCCCGTTCAGCGGCAGGTTTACCGAGTATACGGATTAGGTCTTTTCTTAATAATCTCAAACCGTCATCTCTTAACGGGGTGGCGGTTTCGTTTATCAAGACGTTTTATCAAAACGCACCAGACCTATAAGAATCGAAGAGGGTTCCAGTACTCCGGAATGTGACGTATTTGGATTTCTGCAAAATAATTCTTTTCTTTACATACCGTATTTGCCAAATAATCAAAGCCATAGTTTATGACGACACAAGCCAAACTGCAGTACACCCCGCCGATGAGCGAGGAACTGGAAATGAATCTCGAAGGCGTGATTGCCCTGAGCCCGAAATGGGAACCGCCGTTTACAAACGGGGAAGACTGGACGAATGAAGGATAATTAAAAGAAGGAGGACAGAGTTATGAAAAAGACATTGGCAATTGCAGGGGCACTGTTGGCACTGCTTTCATCTTGCAACAAAGCGGACATGCCTCAAGAGTCTCCCGCAAAGGAGGAACAGGAAATCAAAGTGAACATGCAGGTGAACCGTGTTGACGCTTTCGGTGGGACGAAAGCGACGGTGAAGACAAAATGGACCGTAGGCGATGTGGTGTTCGTTTTCTTTCAGGGTACCGATTTCCCGGGGTACATGGAGCTGAAATACGGGGAAGGCGGCTGGACGGGCACGTTGAAGAACGGCCTGAAGGCGGAGGATCTCGGATCGTCAGGTCATATGCAGGCTGTTTTCTTTCCGTACGGGAGCCATGCGGTTCCGGCGCTGGATGGGGACAAGATCGTGTTTAAAGTCGGAGAGGAGGATTTGGACTATACCGGCTATTATTTGATGGATATGAGTAATATCGAGAATACATACACATTCGATGGGGAGACGTTGGAGGGAGAACTGGAGATGGCTGCGAGCGATACATTCTGGGTACACTTCGACGTGACGGGCTACGACCCTGCGCACAAGTACGTCCTTTATCAGGCGAATTTGCGTCCAGTCCGGTTCAGATATTCACCATTCAACACTCACGGGGAGAGCGGGGGCGAATTCGGGACAGCCATTTCAGGCTATATCGATCAGACGAACGGAATCGTGAGTTTCTCCGGGTCAATGGGCCTCATCTTCGGGGATCCGGAGGAGAAAGAGTGGCGGTTCACGATCCTGGACGAGACTGCGTGCATCGCGTATACCCGCGATGCGGGGAAGCGGACCGTGGGAGCGTCGACCTACATTGGCCTGGGAAACCTGACCAATAGTGAACTCTGGACGGCGACGCCGTATGTGGACCTGGGCCTTCCCTCTGGTTTGAAGTGGGCAACGTGCAACCTTGGCGCAATTAGCGCGGACGGGTACGGCAGCTATTACGCCTGGGGCGAAACTGCACCCAAAACGGATTACAGTTGGAGCACCTATTTTGACACCACCGACGAAGGATCCACGTTCACCAAGTATGCAACGGATAAGAAGACAGTCCTCGACCCCGAAGACGACGCGGCCCAAGCGATACTGGGCGGGAAGTTCAGGATGCCTACGGAAGGGGAGTGGCAGGAACTGATGGATAATTGCACCTGGACGTGGAAGACGACGGCTGACGGTTATGCCACTAACGGTTACCTGGTGACCGGGCCGAACGGCAAAACCATCTTCCTTCCCGCCGCGGGTGACCGGGTCGGGACCGGTCTCTACTATGACGGCTCCGACGGGTACTACTGGTCTTCCTCCTTGGGCGGGAGCAACTCGGACTATGCGAGGCGCGTGTACTTCGTTTCAGGAGGAGTGACCAGGGACAGCGACCTCCGCAACTTCGGGTTCTCTGTGCGTCCCGTCTGCGACTAGGATAATCTGCCGATCAGAATCAAAGCATCATGCCGCCATCCTCCGGGGGGCGGCTTTTTCGTTTCCTACAACACTGTAAACAGCACAATTAATCATCCCGTTTACATGCAAACGTGTCAATTAAATGACCTGAAAACATGTAAACGAGTACAAAAAAGAACCCGAATACAGTGTTTCAAGTTCATTTTTGATGGTGAAAACAGTGTTTCGAGGTCTTAAATTAACCCAAAATAGTGTCACGAGCATTTAAAATGAGCAGAAAACACTGTTACGGGGTATTTAATTTGGGTCGGTTACAATGTTACGGGACATTAAAATATGCTTGATATCACGCGCGTTAAACCACATTGGATTTAGCCCTCTCCCTATACGTCAATGGGGAAATACTTTTCCGGAGCTCTTTTCTCCAGCAGATTTGGAAAAGAATGCTTTCCTGGAAAAGAATGCTTTTCTGGAAAGGTATCCCGGTAAATTGGAATTTTAACGGTGTCACTAAAAGCCCACCCCCAGATGTAGCCCAACGGTATTGGTGGAGATGGTGGGCCCAAGGAAAAGGTGGACATTCCTCCAGAAGCGGAAGCGGATGCCGGGCTGCCAAGTAGCGGCAAATATGATGTCTCCGGGACTGTCCTCAATCATTTCGGTTTTCTCGCCGGTTTCGGTGTTCTCCCAATACTTTCCGTTCACCTTATACACATACCCTGCGCCTACTGCGAAATCACTGTAGAGAGCAACGATATCCTTCTTTCCCAGATGGAAATACCTGCGCATAAAAAGTCCGGCGGACACATTATAAACAGCCCCTGGCGCCGCATCGATATAGGTTTTGCCTTGCCATACCATCAGACCTAACGTGCGCTTGTCATCAACCCTGACTCCGCCGGTAATGGCCGGACCTTCCGTGACGAACCCGGCATATACACGTGCCGTGAATTCAGGCTTCCAAGCCTGTCTTCCTTCAGCGGAGAAGGCATATTTCCAGTCCTCGGCCCAAACCTTGATATCATCGGCCATCGTCTGAGCCGATGCTGTGAGTCCTATCAGCAAGGACAACTCAATCATCAGAAAGCGTTTCATATAAGTCAAATCCAAAATTTTTGGAATCTTGCATCGACAAATCTCGATTTATCGGTCTAAAGATACGTATTTCCCGTAATAACACAAAACATATTAAGACAGAACAACCCTTTTGGGGATTCGTGAAGAGCCGTTCTCATCGCTGAGGATGGCTCGTTTTGTATAACCTTTTAAACAACCTTCTATGCAAGAGAGGGGCAAAATGGTATGTTTCCGCCCCTGGCAGGCCGAAAAAGCAATTGCCAGGGGCGCTGAAGCCCTGTTTTGCCCCCGGGAGCACGCAAAAGCGCCCCGGCGTAATGCTGAGGCGCTTGCGTGCTCCCTTAGGGAATCGAGGAAATGGAACGGCCGGAAATCATTCGCGCCGGATTGTTAGCCCTCAAATAATACCAGCGCGCGCTGAATATCAATTATTTAACTTTTGAAGCGCTGCCGCGTTGAGGTATCAAATAATAACGCAAAACTACAAGAAATTTCACATATCACGCCAAAAATTTGCAAAATTGGCGTGGATTCCCTATCTTTGTGATGCGTTGAAACTTTGATATTATGGCAACTCTTACTTACTCCCTTTCCCGGAAGACTGACAAGGCCACCGGGCTAAATCAAATTCTTATCCGCTTTGTTGTGGGAAGCCGCATCAATCAGCGGGCGAAATCCTCGATCTTCGTACCTGCCGATAATTGGAGCGATAAGGCGCAGGCCGTGGCCGTCCCCAAATACCGCGTTATGGGCCAGGAGCAGCGGGCGGCAATCGAACGCCTCAACGGGATAAATACCTCCCTCCAAAATTTGCGCGAGGCCGTAACGGCTGCGTATATGAAAGACGGCGCCGGGAAGCAATCTCTTCCCGCTGGCTGGCTGGAAGGCGTGGTATATCGCCACGAGCACCCGGAAGAGGAAGAGGCGGAGGCCCCCCGCTTCCTGGCGGATGCCTTCGACGATTACCTGGCGGAGCACCACCTCTCGGAGAGCCGAATCCGTTTCGCCTTTGTAGTGGCGCGCGCCGTGAAGAGATTCGAGGCGTACACGGGCCAGCGCCTGGAATTGGATACGATGACGGCCGACGATCTCCGGGCCTTCGAGGAGTACCAGCGCCAGGAGGCCGAAATCGTGAAGAAGCGGCCGGATCTCCTGGAGGTATGCCCGGAATGCCGGGAGCCGGAGGAGCGAAGCGAAAACACGATTTCCGGCCGGATGCGGATGCTTCGCGCCGTGCTGAATTGGGCTTATAAGCAGGGCCGGACGGATAACAAGCCCTTTGCCCGCTTTCCTATCCGCGCGGCCGTCTATGGAACGCCTTACTATATCAGCATCGAGGAGCGGAATGCCCTCTATTACCTGGATTTATCCGCGCGGCCGGAACTTGCGACGCAGCGGGATATCTTCGTTTTTCAATGCCTCACGGGCTGCCGCGTGTCCGACCTCGAAAAACTGACGCGGGCGAATCTCGTGAACGGCGGAATAGAGTACATTCCCACGAAGACGAAGGAAGAGCGCGGCGCCGTGGTACGCGTACCGCTCAACGCCACCGCCCGCGAGATTGTGGAGCGATATGCCGACGAAGACCGGGCCGCCCTCCTGCCTTTCATCTCCTCGCAAAATTACAACCTCGCAATAAAAGAGATCTTTACCCTCGCCGGGCTGACGCGCCCCGTTACAATCCTGGAGCCGAAGACGCGCCAGGAGGTGCAGCGCCCTCTCAACGAAATAGCCTCTTCCCACCTCGCCCGGCGTACCTTCATCGGCAACCTCTACAAGCAAGTGAAGGATCCGAATTTGATTGCAAAGTTATCCGGCCACACGGAAGGCTCGAAGGCATTCGCCAGGTACCGGGATATCGACGAAGATATGCGCGTCGAACTTGTTTCGATGCTGGAAGGGAAATAATTCAAACTTTATCACGATATGAAAGGAAAACAAATTACCGCAAGCCCCGCCACGAGCGGGCTTCTCCTGGCGATTCATTACATTCAGCGCGCGGAAGATGCCTATTATTCCGCATTGGAGAGTATAGGCGGCGAAGATATGGCGGAGCAGGGACTGGAGGAGTACGATGCCCTTTCTTCGCCCTTGCGCGCGTATGTTGAGGCGGAAATCCTCGACAATATCCGGGATTGGGCGGCCTGCCCGGAGATGCCCGCGGAGGTATGAGCAGCAAGCCCGAAAATAGGGCCGATTTTGGCCGTATTCCGGCGGGATTGGGCCGGGAGGATGCCGACGGCATAATGGCCCCGGAAATCGAGCGCCAGGAGGATAAAACGAACGCGACGCAGACCGCCCGCAAGGTATCGCAGGCCCTGGCAGACGCGGCGGCCACCCGGGCGGCTACCGCCCTGCAGTTGGCGCACGATCTACCACGGATGCCGGAATATCACGGCGTGCCGCTGGCGGAGGCCCTGCAGCATTTCGGAATCGAGCAGCCGACGGCGGAGGAGTTGGAAGACCTCTTCGCCCCCCTCGACCGCGCGCGCCGCGCCCTGGAGGCAAACGGCTCGTTTTTCCTCGTGGCAACGGACGCGGAACTCGTGGAGATCCGGCAGAGGCTGGCCGCCTGCAGTATCCTTTGCGTTGAGGCGGATCTCCGCTCCCGGGCGCTGGCGCTCGGACGGGAAGACCGCGGAATCCTCGACCGCTGGACGGCTTTATGGAATCTCTTCCAGGAGTGGCAGCGGAAGGCGCAGGCCGTCCCGCCGACGGCAGCCCCGGCACCGCCCGCCAGCAAGCGGCCGACGGATACGGGACGCAACGGCGGAGGCGAGCCGCCCGTGTATCCTCACATACATACCACGAAGAGCGATGCCGCCTTGCGGAAAATCTTCCCCGAACTTGTGGCGGCGGGCTATATCGCCGGGACTGACGAAGACGGGCGCGAGATGCTATCGGATTTCCTCGCCGCATTCGAGAGAGCGGAGGGCCAGCGCGGCGGGATTGTATGGAGTGCCAGGCCGCAAGGCCGGATAATATGGAAGAAGCAGGCGCGTAGCGGTGCAATAAACAAGGCGGCGCTTCTGGATTTCCTCTACCTCAACGGCGCGCACGATTGGGCGGAGTGGAAGAAACTCGCCGCCGCCGTCTTCCGCATCGAACTAACTCAAAGCGACGCGAAGAAGCGCAGAAACGATGCAATCGGAATCTATTCGACCGAATGCAACCGCGAATTGAAGACAATCCTTCAGATACACGAGTAACTCGAAGCACAAACCCACAAGAAAAGAGCGCCGCCCGGTGCTCTTTTTTGCACCCTTTCCGGCCCCCTTTATTGCCCTCTATTTCCTTGAATCGCCGCGATATAATGGCAATCTTTGCACCTGGATAATGAAAGCAAACCAAAACGATAAAGATATGAGCACTATTGCAGAGATCGCCCGGGACTTCCCGCAAGTAAGTATCACAATCCAGGCCGCCGACCTCCTGGCCTTTGGGGAGCGGCTTGTGGCCGACACGATGGCAGCCGCCAGGGCCGACGAAGCCGCCCGCATCAAAGCGGCGGAGGCGGAAGACCTTATCACGGACGCGGAAGCCTGCCGCCTCTTCGGAGTATCAAAACAAACCCTTTGGCGCTGGCGCGCAAAGGGCTATATCGAAGGCGTGGCCGTCGGCGGGCGCATCAAGTACCGCCGGGCCGACTGCCGGAGGATCCTCGACCAAAAAGGCGTATAATATGGGCGGCGTTGAACTATCGGCGGGCTTTGTCAAATTCCCCCGGGCGGAATGCTATAAGCATTGGAGCCTCGATCCGCTTTGCCTCGCGCTCTTCGTGCATCTCCTGGCGCGCGCCAATCGGGAGCCGAAAGAGTGGAACGGCATTCGCATCGAGCGCGGCCAACTCGTAACCTCCCGCCGGAATCTTTCGCAGATCACCGGGATATCGGAGCAGAGTGTCCGAACGGCCCTCGCAAAACTGACGCGGGAAGGGCTAACCCAATACCTAACCCACGGACTAGCCCACGCAGTAAGGCAGGGAGCAACCAGCGACCTAACCCACGGATATACAATCATAACTATTTGTAATTTCGATAATTACGAAGGTTATTCGCGGGAGGCTAACCCACGCAGCAACCAGCGGGACAAAGAGGAAGCAACCCACGCAGCAACCCAAAAGCCAACCACAACTAAAGAAGATATAAAGAATATATGCGCCGACGCGCCGGATATTCTTCTCGAGCCTCTTACCGATTGGGCCAAATACTGCGAGGAGCAGGGAAGACCGCTCGCCCCGTCGCAAGTGGCCGCCGCCGCGAAGCAAATTCGGCAGTTATCCGGCGGCGATTCCGCGAAGGCCGTGATAGTTGTACGCGAAGCGATATCGAACGGCTGGAAGGGATTGCACCGTCCAAATAAAGCATTCGCCGCCCTGGAGGCAGCGGAAGCGGCCCCGGCGGCACCCGCCTCCAAATATAAGCCCCTCAACCCGGAAGATCTCGAATACTGACGCGATGGAAGACTATAGAAACCACACCTTCGAAGCGGAGTGCAGGCTCCTTTGCGAATTGGCAGCATCTCCTGCAGACCTTCCGACAATCCGGCAGAGTGTCCGGGCGGAAATGTTCCAGGATAACCACACGCGGCAACTTTGGCGAATCCTTTGCGACCTCTTCGACGAAGGCGCCCCGATTGATTCGATAATCCTCTACCAGCGCGCGCCGGAAAAGAATTGGTACCAGGAGAATATCCTCAACCTTACCCCTTCCGGCTCGTTTTTAGCCCTGGAGGAGTATGCGGCGGCGCTCGTGTCCGGCTACCAATCCGGGCGAGTGTATGCCCTGGCGGAGAAACTGCGAGAGGAAGCCGTCCGCGGCACAACGGCCACCCGTGCGATGGAAATTATTGGGGAGTATGAGAATGACCTCGCCGCCACCGCGCAACCGGGAAGGAAGACGATTTCCGCCGTTGAGGCGTATAATAACCTTTGCGAAGAGTTGCAGGCGGGCCGCGGATGCGTGCCGACGGGATTTCCCTCCCTGGATCTCGCCACATACGGCGGATTCGAGGACGGCAACCTCGTAATAATCGCCGCGCGCCCTTCCGTGGGAAAGACTGCCCTTTCCCTCTTCCTCGCGCGCAATATGGCAGCGGCCGGGAAAAGAGTTGTTTTTTTTAGCCTGGAGATGACGGCCCCGGAGTTGATAAAGCGAATATGCATCGGCACGGGCTGCGTGCAGGCGAAAGATTTCCGGCGCGAGGCGCTGAATTGGCAGGCTATCGAGAAGGCCGCCGCCACCTTCGAGAAGGTGCCTCTTTTCATAAATGACACCGCCCGGCGCCTGGAGGATATCCGGGCGGAGATGGTGCTCGAGAGCAGCCGCCACGGGCTGGATGCCGTCTTCGTGGACTATCTCGGGCTTGTGCGCTCCTCGAAGGATGACCGAACGCCCCAATATCTCAAAATCGCCGAAATCACGGGCCGGATGAAGGAACTTGCGAAGGAGTTGCATATCCCCGTAATCCTCCTTTGCCAACTCAACCGCGAGGCCGACAAAGCGGGCCGGGAGCCTCAACTCTTCGACTTGCGAGATAGCGGTGCAATCGAGCAGGATGCCGATATCGTGATAATGCTTCATCAAGAGGAGGAGGCGAGCCGCCGGATATCCGTGCTTGTGGAGAAGAATCGACACGGCCGGAAGGATTTCCGCTTCGAGTTGGAACGGAATGAGAGTTATACAAGATTCGAAGAAATAACCCCAAACGAATAGAACGATATGAAACTGACGCAAGAGAAAATCGAGGAGTGTGCCGCCTGGATCGAGGAGAACGGGCTATATCCGCAGGCTGGCGGCGCCTCTATAGGCACCTTTTGCCGGGCGATGGGAATAGATCCCACCACCTGGAGGAGATGGCAGATAATGCCCGAAATGCACGAAGCCCTATCGCGCGCGCGTGAGGCATATTCAACGCGTACTATTTTCAATGTCGAGAGCGCCCTCATACGGAAGGCGATAGGCTCGGAAGGAATCAAACGGCGGACGCAAACGGATCGAGCCGGGAATGTAGTAACCACGGAAGAAACCTTTAGTATTCCGCCGGATGACGATGCTTGCGTCTTCCTCCTTACCAATTTAGCGCCGGATCGCTGGCGGAAAAGCCCGGAACCCGTTGAGGTGCATTCCGCCGCCGGGCTGCGTATCGTGGACTGCCGCGGGATGAAGCCGGAGGAGTATCCGGCCGTCGAGCAGGGAATCCGTATCGTGGATACGCCTATAGTACACCGCAACCCGCTCGCAGGAGAAGAAGACGCCCCGCGGAAGAGTGGCCTTATAATCGAGCCGGAATAACCAGCGCGCCGCCTGGAGTAATTGGATATTCGAAAAAAGTAGTATCTTTGTATTCGAAGCCTAACAAGTTTCAACGCCTTTCAGCCCTGGAATCCCCGCCGATTTTGGGGCTTTTTTATACTATCACGCCAAAAACACGCCAATAATAGAAAAGGAAATCCGCCAAACGATTGATATACAACCGATTAGCGGATTTATTGGTGCTCCCTTAGGGGCTCGAACCCTAGACACCCTGATTAAGAGTCAGGTGCTCTACCAACTGAGCTAAGGAAGCAGAATTGTCAAACGAAAGCCCGTTTCACTTTTGTGACCCGTTCGGGGCTCGAACCCGAGACCCCAACATTAAAAGTGTTGTGCTCTACCAACTGAGCTAACGAGTCCTCCGTTTTGGGATTGCAAAGGTATTCTTTTCTGCGGAATTCTCCAAATTTATTTTGATTTTTTTCGAATCCGGGGGAGATGGGGCCCATCAAAGCAACTCGGAAAGCTGTTTGTAGAACTGCTTGCTGACCGGGATGGCCTCCACGCCGGGCACGAGCAGCTCCGCCGTCACGAGGCCTTCGCGGTTCTTGCTGAGGAGCTTGACGTACTTGGGGTTGACGAAATAGGACCGGTGGCAGCGCACCAACCCGTGGCGGGCCACGGTGGCCTCTACGCTCTTCATCGAGGCGCGGAGCATGAACTCCTTCACCCGGTCGGCGTCCATATAGTTCAGGACCACGTAGTTGGCGTCCGCCCGGATGAACAGGATCGCGGTGGGGGCGATGGTCAGTTTGAGCCGCTTGTGCTCGTCATAGAACTTGACGAGGGTGTCGGACGGTTCCGTGTTCAGGTCTTTTTCCTTGTTGAGGATGATCTGCAGCAGGATGAGGAACAGGTAGGGGTAGATCAGGATCAGGTAGGAGAACTTGAAGCAGTTCGACAGGACCGAGAAGTAGCCCGGTTTGCCGAACAGGGTGGCGTACATCCCCATGAAGAGGGTGAACACAAATGTTTCCCCGATGCACCAGACCGCATAATGCCACCAGCGGAAGGGGATGTGCTTGTATAATGCGCTGAAAATCAGTCGTGTGAGCGCGAGGATCGCCATCAGGATGACGGAGAGCATCAGGAAGTGGAAGCCGAATGTCATCCCGCCGGTCTGGAAGTACTCGTGCATCCCGAAGGGATTGTACAGGAAACAGAATCCGGCGAAGAAGGCCGGCAGCAGCAGGATGTAGGAGAGTTGCGATTTATAGCTTTGTCCGATGCGGAGTTTTGAGTTCATAAGTCTGCCGTTTTAATCCCTTTTTGCTTTGGGATGAATAAATGCTTTTCAGAATTTCGTCCCAAATATACGGCGATTTTTCCGCATGGCAAGGTTTTCGTCACATTTATTCTTCCCCGGTGACCTTTATTTTTACGCGCGCGGACTTTGCCGTATTTTTGCCATGACGATCCGGGCCGCCGCTGCCGGGCATTTCACCCCTGTGATGGGTTTTTTACCAACGGGGCTCCGGATTTGGCCACAAAACCCGTTTTTATTTTTATGGTTGCAAAAATTTGGGATAACTTCGCCGCCGATTAAAAACCTAAAGTTCAAAAAGAATGCTTAAGATCGACAATTTCATCAACCTTTTCGAAGGTGCCGTCCGTGACAGCTGGGACCGTCCCGCACTGAGTGATTTCCACAAGTCCACCATCGACTACCGCCAGCTGGCGGAGCGCATCGAAACCCTCGACCTCGTATGGAAGAAGGCCGGCCTGAAGCCGGGCGACAAGATTGCCATCAATACCAAGAGCTGCGCCCTGGGCGCTTCCGTCTTCATGGCGGCGGTCAGCAAGGGCTATGTGGCCGTGCAGCTGTACAACGCCTTTACGCCGGCCGATACCCAGAACCTCGTGAACCACTCCGACAGCCGCATCCTCTACACGGAAAAGCGGGCTTTCTCCGCGATGGACTTCGAGCAGATGCCCCAGGTGCTCTGCGCCATCGACTGCGGCACCGGTGAGGTGCTGGCCAGCCGTGAGGGCGTGGGCGAGCTCTATGCCGGGGGTGCCCGGCTCCTCGCGGAAAAGTATCCGGCCGGGATGCGTCCGGAAGATTTCAGCGTGATCCGTCCCGATATCGACGACGTGTGCGCCATCCTCTACACCTCCGGCTCCACCGGCAACCCGAAGGGCGTGATGCTGACCTACCGCAACTACACCGCGAACGTCCAGGGCATCCGTCCGGGTTTCCCGTTCCACAAGTGGGAGAACTACCTGAGCCTGCTGCCGCATGCACACAGCTTCGGCCTGACCTGCGACGTGGTGATCCCGATGACCCTCGGGATGCACGTGACCGTGCTCGGCCTGCCGCCGATCCCGATGAACGTCCAGGAGGCCCTGGCGGAAGTGCGTCCGCGGATTTTCTACGGTGTGCCCCTCATCTTCGTGAAGTTCGCCGAGTACGTGCTCGGCTCCGAGATCAACACTCCGGAAGGCAAGGCCAAACTCGATGACTATGAGAACCATCCGGAATTCTGCCAGATGCTTCACGACAAGCTGATGGCCGCGATGGGCGGCAACATCGAAGTGTTCGCCACCGGCGGTTCCGCCATTCCGTCCGAGGTGGAAGCCCTGCTGGTCTACAAACTCAAGGTGCCGTTCATCACGGGCTACGGCCTGACCGAACTCGCCCCGATCGTCTCCTACGGCAAAGTGGGCAAGTACGTTCCGAAGTCCTGCGGCGAGTATCTCCCCGAGATCATGGAGATCCGCATCGATTCCCCGGACCCGCAGCATATCGCCGGTGAACTCTCCGTCAAGGGCGACGTCGTTTTCAAGGGCTACTACAAGAATCCCGAGGCCACGGCCGCGGTGCTGCAGGACGGCTGGTTCCGTACCGGCGACATCGGTACGGTCGACGCCGACGGCAACGTCTTCCTGCTGGGCCGCTGCAAGAACATGATCTTGACCGACAACGGCCAGAACGTCTATCCCGAGGAAATCGAGGTGGTGCTCAACGAGCTGCCGTACGTGGCGGAGTCCATCGTGGTCCAGCGCGACGGCCACCGCATCGTGGCGCTGATCGTCCCGAACATGGACGCCCTCGACCGGGCCGGCATCGGCGCGGATGCGCTCGAGGCCGTGATGAAGCAGAACATCGTCTATCTCAACTCCAAACTGCCCGCTTATTCCGCCGTCAACGACTTCGAGCTCCGCTTCGAGCCGTTCTCCAAGACCCCGAAGGGCAGCATCCGCAGATTCATGTATAAATAATGATGGAAGAAAGAAGAGTCGTCATTACCGGTACCGGCGTCATTTCGCCGGTCGGCTGCGGCACGGATGCCTTCTGGGCGGCCCTGAAAGAGGGCCGCTGCGGCATCAGCGCCATGCCGGAACTCGCCGCATGGAAACTTCCCGTCCACGTGGCGGGCCTCGTGCGGGACTTCGACCCGCTTGCATACGGCATCGCCGTCAAGGATACCCGCCGGAACGACCGCTTCTGCCTGTTCGCGCAGGCAGCGGCCGCGCAGGCGATGGCGGAGAGCGGCCTGGAGGCGGGCGTGAACATCGAGCCGGAGCGCCTGGGCGTCTATCTGGGCACCGGGATCGGCGGCATGCAGACCTTCATCGAGCAGACCAAGGTCCTGCTGGAGGAGGGGGCCGACCGCATCTCCCCGCTGTTCATCCCGAAGATGATCGGCAACATCGCCGCCGGCAACCTCGCCATCCGCTACAATGCGCAGGGCGCCAACCTCACGACCGTGGCCGCGTGCGCTTCGAGCACGCAGTCCGTCGGCGAGGCCTTCCGCGCCGTCCGCTACGGCTTTGCAGACGCCATCATCACGGGCGGCACCGAGGCGGTGCTGAACCCGCTCGCGTTCGGCGGCTTCGTGAGCGCCCACGCCCTTACGCTCGCGGACGACCCGCTCCGCGCATCCCTGCCTTTCAGCGCGAAGCGCGGGGGATTCGTGATGGCGGAAGGCGCCGCCGTGCTCATCCTCGAGGAATACGGCCACGCGGTTGCGCGCGGTGCGTCCATCCTGGCGGAGGTCACCGGCTACGGCAACTGCTGTGACGCCTACCACGCCACGGCCCCGCGTCCGGACGGCGTGCCCGCATCCCGGGCGATCCGGGAGGCGCTGGAGCAGTCCGGCTTCAAGTCCGGCGAGGCGCTCTACATCAACGCCCACGGCACCGGAACCCAGCTGAACGACAAGACGGAGACGCTGGCCGTCAAGCTGGCTCTCGGCGAGACCGAGGCCCGGCGCGCTTCCATCAGCTCCACCAAGTCGATGACCGGTCATATGATCGGCGCCACCGGCGCGGCGGAGATCCTGGCCTCGGCCCTGGCCCTGCGTGACGGGATCATCCCGCCGACCATCGGCCTGACCGACCCCGACCCCGAGTGCGACCTGGACTACACCCCGCTGCACGCGGCGGAACGCCCGGTCACCGTGGCGGTTTCCAACTCCCTGGGCTTCGGCGGCCACGACGCCTGCGTCGCCCTGCGGAAAATCTGACCGATCCGATAATAAGCAAACCCGAATATGACCAGAGAAGATATCAAGGAATTCCTGCCGCACCGCGAGCCGATGCTGCTGGTGGACTGGACGGAAAAGGACGGCGACGGCATCAAGGCCACCTACCACGTCACGGGGGAGGAGTGGTTCCTGAAGGGCCATTTCCCCAATTTCCCGGTGGTGCCCGGCGTGATCGTCTGTGAGATCATGGCGCAGTCCTGCACCCTGATCCTGGGCGAGAAGCTCAAGGGGCACACGCCCTTCTACGCAGGCCTGGACAAGGTGCGCTTCAAGCAGATGGTCCGGCCCGGCGACACCATCGAGGTGAGCGCCGCGCCCATCGCCATCCGCGGCGCGCTCTACGTCATCGGCGCCACTGCGAAGGTGGGCGGGAAACTCGCCTGCAAGGCGGAGATGACCTTCTACCTGATGGAGAACGACAAACTGTAGCGCGGTTCCGGCTTTTTTTCGTAAGTTTGTGCCCGTGAAACGTTTGATATCCCTTTTCCTGGCGGCGGCGATGTGCCTGGGGTGCGTCGGCTGTTCCGCACGCGTGAAGCAGTACAAGGTGGAGGTCGTGCAGGAGTATCCGCACGACACGGGCGCATACACCCAGGGCCTCTTCTTCAACGGAGGGCGTTTCTGGGAGAGCACGGGCCAGTTCGGCGAGTCGAGTTTCCGCGAGGTGGAGCTCGGCACCGGCAAGGTGCTCAGCAAGATGGACTTCCAGCGGAAATACTTCGCGGAAGGCTCCGTGATGCTGAACGGGAAGCTCTTCATCCTGACCTGGACGAACAAGGTCGCCTTCGTCTACGACGCCGCGACGCTCGAGTACCGCCAGACCTATTCCTACCCGCGCGAGGGCTGGGGCCTGACTACGGACGGGAAGTCCCTGATCGCCTCGGACGGCTCGTCCCGGCTGTATTTCCTGACGGAAGAATTCAAGCAGGAACGTTACGTGAACGTGACGATGGACGGCCGCCCCGTGCGTTATCTCAACGAGCTGGAGTACATCGACGGCAAGGTCTGGGCGAACGTCTATACGACCGACATGATCGTGGTCATCGACCCGAAGGACGGGAAGGTGGAGGCGAGCATCGACTGCACCGGCCTGCTGCCGCGCACGCTGCGCACGCAGGCCACCGATGTGCTGAACGGAATCGCGCAGGATCCCGCCACGGGCAAGATCTACCTCACCGGCAAGTACTGGCCGCGCCTTTACGAAGTCCGGCTCGTCCCGGTGAAATGACGGCCGGCCTGCCCGGCGTATAACAGAAGAAGGCCCGGAGAATTCCGGGCCTTCTTCGTTGTCTGCCAGATTGTTACAGGACCTGGAAGTCCAGGGCCTTCAGGTCTTCGTCGCGGGAAGAGCAGCCGTACAGGATGCGGTACTTGCCCGGGCGGACGGACAGGCCGTCCACGGAAGCGTCGTAGTACTCGAAGGAACTGCCGTCCAGGGTGACGGTCGCTTTCTTCGTGGCGCCCGGCGCAAGCTCGAGCTTGTCGAAGCCCTTGAGGGCCTTGATCGGAGCGTCGGGGTTGTCGAGGGCCTGCACATAGACCTGGACGATCTCGGCGCCGGCGACCTTGCCGGTGTTGGTCACGGGCACGGTCAGCGTGACCTTGCCGTTCTTCTTCATCGAGCTCTTGCTGAGTTTGCCTTCACCGTAGCCGAAGGTCGTATAGCTCAGGCCGTAGCCGAAGGCGTAGAGCGGGGTGCCGCGGAAGTAGCGGTAGGTGCGGTTGTCCATGCTGTAGTCCAGGAAGTCGGGCAGGTCGTCGTTCGAAGCGTAGAACGTGACCGGGAGCTTGCCGGAGGGGTTGTAGTCGCCCAGGAGCACGTCGGCGAGCGCCTTGGCGCCGCCCTGGCCCGCGTACCAGGCCTGCAGGAGCGCGTCGTACTGGTCCTCGAGGCCGCCGAAGGCGAGCGCGGAACCGGAGCAGTTCACGAACACGACGGGCTTGCCGGTCTCGTGCATGGCCTTCAGGAGGCGCTGCTGGACGGCGGGCAGCCAGATGTCGGCCTTGTCGCCGCCTTCGCCTTCCATCTGGGCGGAGATGCCGCCGATGACGATGATGGCGTCGGCGTCCTTGACGAGTTCCTTCTCGGCCACGAAGTCCGCATACTTGCGCTGGCAGAAGTCGGCGCGCAGCATGGCGAAGGGACCTGCACCGCGGCGGTACTCGATCTCGATGTCGACCGGCTTGCCTTCCTTCACGTCGAAGGTCTTGTAGGCGACGCCGCCGCGACGGCCGAAGCCGCGCATGTTGGGCGTGCCGGTCTTCTGGTTCTCGACCACGCGGCCGTTCACCTTCAGGATGTAGCCGTTGTCGGAAGAGACGGTGTAGCTCATCGGGCCGGTGAAGTTGGGCACGTAGCGGCCCTTCACGCGCACCGAAATCTTGTCGGTAGGCACGCCCTCGGCGAAGCCGTAGGCTCCGAAGGTGCTGAAGTTCAGCGTGTTGTAGTATCCGCTCACGACGGGCTTGCCGCTCAGATTATTGTTGTCGAAGAACTCCACGAAAGCACCCTTGCCGTCGTTGAAGTCGGGCAGGTGATAGACCGTGTTGTAGTCGTCGGCCAGTTCGCAGCCCTTGGTGTAGATGATGTTCGTCCCGGGCAGGGCGGCCTTGATGCCGTCCAGCAGGGAATGGGTGTGCTCCTTGGTCGGGGTGCCGCCGTAGTTGCCGTTCAGCAGGGCTGCGTCGTCGGCGTTCGGGCCGATCACGGCGAGGGTCTTGATGTCCTTGGACAGCGGCAGGACGCCGTTGTTCTTCAGGAGGACCATCGACTCGCGCGCTGCCTGGGTGGCCAGGGCGTCGTGCTCTTCGCTGCTGATCACGTCTTCTCCCAGCTTCGCCCAGGGAAGCATCTCGGCGGGATCGAACATACCCAGCTCGAAGCGGCCCTTGAGGGTGCGGCGCAGGTGGGCGTCGAGGTCGGCCTCGGAGATCATGCCCTTCTCGAGGGCCTCCACGAGGGCCATCATCGTCTTGCCGCATTCCAGGTCGGTGCCGTGCAGGGCGGCGTCGGTGGCTGCGTGCAGGGCGTCGGGATGGGTCTCGTGCTGGCCGCGGGTGAAGAAGTTGTTGATGGCGTCGCAGTCGGTGAGGATGATGGCCTCATAGCCCCACTTGTTGCGCAGGATGTCCGTCAGCAGGCGGTCGTTGGTGCAGCAGGGCACGCCTTCGTAGCGGTTGTAGGCGCACATCACTTCCTGGACGTTGCCTTCCACGACGAGGGTCTTGAAGGCGGGCAGGTAGGTCTCCCAGAGGTCGCGCTGCGACACGCGGGCGTCAAAGGTGTGGCGCAGGGGCTCCGGTCCGCTGTGGACCGCGTAGTGCTTGGCGCAGGCGTGCGTCTTGAAGTACTTCGGGTCGTTGCCCTGCATGCCGAGGACGGTCTGCAGGCCGAGCACGCTGGTGAGGTAGGGATCCTCGCCGCAGGTCTCCTGGCCGCGTCCCCAGCGCGGGTCGCGGAAGATGTTCACGTTCGGGCACCAGAAGGTGAGCTCCGGATTGCCCGGGTAGTAGGTCACGCCCATCGGCACGTTGAAGATGTTGTGGTCGGAGCGGTTCCAGTTGGCGCGGGCCTCGTCGGACACCTGCGAGAAGACCTCGTACATCTGCTGCGGGTTGAAGGCGGCGGCCATGCCGATCGGCTGCGGATACACGGTGTAGCCGTCCTGGCGCACGCCGTGGCACGCCTCGCTCCACCAGTTGTAGGAAGGGATGCCCAGCCGGTCGATGGACACGGACTTGTTCATCATCAGACCCACCTTCTCTTCCGGCGTGAGCAGGGAGATGAGGTTCTCCACGCGCTGGTCGACGGAAAGCCGGGGGTTCTGGAAAGGATACTCGTAGGTCTGCTTGGGGCCGCAGGCGGCCAGCAGGACCAGGGATGAGAGAAGGATAAGTATTTTTTTCATTGATCAATGATATTGATTGTCATTTCTTTGGCAGGCCGCAGGGGGTCGTTGCTGAACACCGTCATCCGAAGGCCGGCCCGGGCGGGCGCAGCTCCCGGGACCGGCGAGCCCGTCAGCTTGACGGAAACCGATTGTCCGGGGGCGATGCGGGTGCCGGGGGAGAAGGTGCAGGAGACGCCTTCCGGCAGCTCCAGCGCGTGCAGTACCAGGTCGCTCCGGCCGTCGTTGGCGAGCTCCAGCGTCCCGTGCAGTTTCCGGGAGAGGAATCTGCGGCGCAGCTGCACCGTACCGGAACGCAGCCGCGGGGCGTCGTCGCTCTCCGGCGCCGCGGTCAGGCACAGGGCCTTGAGCGGCAGGGTCCGCAGGGCGCGGGCGCCTTCCGGAACGATTTCCAGCGTGGCGCGCAGCGTAGCGAAGACCTGCGGGTCGGCGGGAGTTTCGCACCACGCCTCCACCCGGGCCTCTTCGCCCGGAGCGAGCGTCGCGGGCGCCTCCACGCGGAAGCGCGTTCCCGAGAGGGAGGCGCAGCGCAGGCGCATCGGCCGGTCCGTGGCGTTGGCGATGAAGAAGGCCTTGCCGCTGCGCTCGCCGTGCTCCAGATAGCCGAAGTTGATGTCGGCGCGGCTGGCGTAGAGCCCTTCCGCGAGCACGACGGGGTAGCGTTCCCGGATGCTGCGGTCCGCGGGCAACACGTCCGCGCTGACGCTCAGCACGCCCAGGCTCCGGTTGCCGTCCGCCTGGATCTCCACGGTGCGGATGACGGGGCCGGCGGCGCCCGCCGGGGTGAAGGACACCTCCACGGCGGCGGATTGGCCCGGCGCGATGGCCGTACGGGGGAGTGTGGCGCTGATGCAGGAACAGCCCGGGACGGCACGCGTCAGGCGGAGCGGCCGGCTGCCGGCGTTGAAGACGAGGAATGCGTGCGTGACCACGCCGTCCGCTTCCAGGATGGCACCGAAGTCCCATTCCCGGCTGTCAAAGACCGCCGGACTCTCCGCCGTCTGGGCGGAGAGTCCTTGGGCGGCCGTCAGCAGGCCGGCGATCAGCAGCGCGCGGAACCGCATCTTACTTGAACAGCAGTTGGGCGATTTGCGCGAGGTAGTCGCGGCAGTTCATCCAGGTGTGGCCTCCGTCCGGGGTGTAGAAGGTGTGCTTCACCCCGTTCCGGGTCAGGTAGGCGTCCAGGCCGCGGGAGGCTTCGATCAGGAAGTCCGAGGTGCCGGTGCCGATCCAGACGAGCTTGAAATTCTTGTTGAGGCTGTTCACCGGGGCGTAGGTGCCGTTGGAGAAGTTGGTCTCGTATTCGTTGCCGAAAATGGCGGGCGCCATCGCGCAGACCCATTTGAACTCCTTCGGGTGGCCCAGGCCGGTGGCGAGCGCCTGCCGTCCGCCGAGCGAGAAGCCGGCCACGGCCCGGTCGTTGGCGGAAGTCTTCACCTTGTAGTTGGCCTCGATGAAGGGCTTGACGTCGTTGATGATCTCCGCGGCCACGCGGTCGGTGTCCATGGAATCATAGCGGTCGGCGAGGCCCTGGCGCATCATCTCAATGTACGGGTTGGCGTACGGCATCACGACGATCATCCGCTTGGCGCGGCCCTGCGCGATGAGGTTGTCGAGGATGTTGTTCATGTGGCCCACCTTGAACCAGGTCTCGTAGGTGTCCGTCATACCGTGGATGAGGTACAGGACCGGGAGCCGCTCCGAGCCGGCGGGATCGTAGCCCGCGGGGGTGTAGACCGTCAGCGGGCGGTCGATGCCGCAGGTCTTGGAGTGGTAGAAGCGGTAGGAAACCTTGCCGTGCGGCACGTTCTGGATGTCCTTCAGGGCCGGCTCCGGGCCGATCACGTCGGCGAGCGAGTATTTGAAGCCCTCGTTCGGGAAGATGAACATGTTGTTGGGATCGGCGATCTTGGTGCCGTCAACCACGAAGGCGTACGGGTAGAGGTCCGGCTTGCCGGGCGTCACGGTGATGCTCCAGACGCCGTTCTCGCCCTTGGTCATGGGCTGGGCCTGGGGCAGCATCTGGCAGTCCAGTTCGACCTTCGTGGCGTTGGGCGCCTGGCAGCGGAAGGTCACCGAACCGTCGGCGTTGTATTCCGGGGACACGACGCCGGCGGGGAACATCCTCGCCATCACCTGCGGGGTGAGGCGCTGGCCCTGACCGGCCTGGGGAGCCTGGGGAGGCTGGGCCTGGGAGAAGATCGGGGCGAGAAGCAGCAGCGCTGCGAATAAGGATCTGTATGCTTTCATAACTTCTTTATTCTTGGAACAGGAGAGGGAGGGACTCATCGAGGAAATACTTGGCGTTCATCCAGGTGTGGCCGAACTTGTCGTTCGTGAACACCTTCACGTTGTTGATGCCCTTGCTGTCAAGGAAGTCCAGATAGTCCTTGGCGTTGCCGTAGAGCATGTCGTCCGTGCCCACGCCGAGCCAGAACAGGTGGATCTTCCTGTTCAGCGCGTCCGGGTCGTCATAGACGCCCGGCAGGGTGGTGCTGGTGAAGGAAGCGTAGGAGCACAGCCAGGAGAACTTGTCGAGGTTCGTCAGGCCGGTCGCGAGCGCCTGGTTGCCGCCGCGGGAGAAGCCGCCGATGGCGCGGTGGTCGCGGTCGTTGAGGGTGCGGTAGTTCTTCTCCACGAAGGGCATCAGGTCCTGGAGAAAGTCCTTGGTGAACAGGTCGCCCGTACGCGGGGCCTTCCCGGCGGGGAAGTACTTGGACGGGTTGCCGTAGGGGAGGACGATGATCATGTCCTTCGCCTTGCCCGCAGCGATCAGGTTGTCCAGGATGAAGTTCATCCGGCCGACCTTGAAGTACACCTCCTCGGTGTCGGTGGTGCCGCTGATCAGGTAGAAGACGGGATACTTCTTATTCTTGTTCTTGTCGTACTGCGGCGGGGTGTACACGATCGCGTTGCCGTAGGTGCCGAGGCTCTCGGACCAATAGTTCACGTAGTCCACGCTGCCGTGGGGCACGTCCTTGAGGGCGTGCAGCAGGGGCTCGCCCGTGCCGCGCACGTCCACGAGGCTGTTCTTGAAGGTCTCGTTGGGGAACCACTCGGGGTTCTGCGGGTCCATCACCTGCACGCCGTCCACCTGGAAGCTGTAGGGATATATGTCCGGGGCCACGGGGCCGAGGGTAACGGTCCACACGCCGTTCGCACCCTTGGTCATGTCCTGCGTGCCGGCGAACTGGGTGTTCACCTTCACGGACTTGGCGTTGGGATCGCGGTAGTTGAAGGTAATGGTGTTGTCCGGATTCACGATGGGGGAGGACACGTTGCCGCCCATCTGCGGAGCGCCCACGGCGCCGCCCATTCCGGGCCAGCCGCCGCGGCGGGGCTGCCGGCGGATCTCGATGATGACCTTGCCGGTCTGGGGACCGCGCTCCACCTTCATCCACATCTCGGCGTTGACGGTGGTGCCGACACCCATCTCGGTGAGCTTGGCTTCGATGCCCGGCTCGCCCTCGCCCACGAGGTCGGCCTGGGTGAGTTCGCCGGCCCACAGGACGGGACCGTAGCTGTGGTTGATCACCCAGTAGCCCGGGTCGATACCGTCGAATTCGTAGCGGTCCACGCCTTCCTTGACCATGATGCGCTTGGTGTCGGCGTTGCCGCCGTAACCGCCGCCGCGCTGGCCGGGCGTGCGCTTGTTGATCTCCACCTCGCCGCCGGTGCCGTTGACCTCCTCGGACCTCGGATAGAAGTAGTCCAGGCCGGAGTCGAAGGATTCCACCTCGAAGAAGTACTCGGAAGCGGTGTTCAGGCTGTGGAGCTTGAAGTAGTTCTTGTCATAGACGATGTAGCTGTTGTACAGCTTGTCCGGCTCGATGCCGTAGCGGATGATGTAGCCGTCGGCGCCCGGGACGGGATCCCAGAGGAGTTCGGCCTCGCGGCGGTCCTGCGGATTGCGGACGACCTTGACGCCGCCCACCTTGACGCTGCCCGCGGAGGCGGGGTTGCCGAAGACGCGCAGGTCCTTCATCGAGAACTTGGCGCCGTCGTGGCACTGGCGCGTATTGGTGACCTTCACGTAGCGGCCCTGGACGGGCTTGGCGAGTTCGGTGTAGTCGTGGTGGAAGTCCCACTTGTTGGCGGGCTTGTCGATGACCGTGGTCCAGTTGTTCCCGTCGAGCGAAACCTCGACCTTGAAGCACTGGTAGTATTCCGGTAATGCGGGGGCCTGCGCGGCGCCGGGTGCGCCGAAGCCGGCGCGTGCGGGCTGCACGGCGCCGATGTGGTCGAAGTTGCACTGGATGGCGTAGATGTCGGCCACCTTGCCGAGGTCCACCTGGTAGAACTCACCGGGATCGCCGGTCTGGGCGGCCCAGTTGGTCATGAAGTTCTCGTCCACGCCGTTCTCGGGAACGTAGTTCTCGAAGGTGGAGGACACGGTGACCTTCTTCTGGTGCGAGAGGAGTTTCCAGCCGGTCCAGTTGTGGTCCACCGCGTCGGTGCGGGTGCCGGGCCAGTACTGCGGGTAGTCGCCGAATTCGACGCTGGAGTGCATCACGCCGTCCTCGTCGACGGCCGTCGGGAAGATGGCGAGTTCGGAGCCGCGGCCCGCTCCGCCGTAGCTGGACGGGATCATGCAGATGGTCCACAGCTGGCCGTTCTTGTCGTGGAAGGTGCTGCCGTGACCGGCGCCCACCGCGAAGCCGGTGGTCTTGAAGGTCAGCGGGTTATGCTCGGAGTAGGTGAAGGGGCCCATCGGGCTGTCGGACACGTACACGCCGTGTGAGTAGGAAAGGAGCTCCAGGCCGATGGCGGCATACTGGAGGTAGTACTTCCCGTTGTGCTTGGTCATCCACGGGCCTTCGATCCAGGGATATTCCTCCTCGAAGTAGTCGCGGCGGCCGCCGAAGATGGAGTAGATCACGTCGTCGCGGGTGCGCTTCTCGAAACCGTGGTTGCGGTAGTCGCTGAAGAAGAGCACCTCGGGACCCTTGATCTCCTTGAAGGTCTTCTTGTCCAGCTCGACCACCTTGAAGGGCATCAGCTGCGACCAGCCGTAGTAAAGATAGAGATGACCGTTGTCATAGAACATGTTGGCGTCGCCGTAGCGGTCGCTGTCGAAGGTGCCCACCTGCTCCCAGGTGCCCGCCCTCGGGTCGATGGCCTTGTACACGTTCTTGTTGTTCATCGAGCATCCGTAAAGCTCGCCGTCCATCTCCACGACGGATACCACGCCGCCCGGATAGTTCGGGGCGTCCACGTAGGTCCAGTTCTTGAAATCGGGAGAGTACCAGTAACCCTTGCGGTGAGAGACGAAGAGGAAGTAGTCGTCCTGGTAGATCAGCACGACGGGTTCTCCGCCACGGTAGGACCGCTCGCCCTGTACGACCAGGTCCAGCGGATTGCAGAAAGTGCGTTTCTCCTGCCCCCAGCTTGCCAGCGAAAGAAGCAGTGCGACGGCCGTGAAGACGGCGCGTCCGAGTGTTTTGTTAAGCATATGCGGAATAGGTTATCGTTTCCTAATTTCAAAGATACGCAGGTATGCGCGCATATCCAATAATCCACGGCGCAAAAACTTTCGTTTTCGCGTCAGCGGCGGGGCTATTGCAGCGCCTGCGGATCGTTGTAACGGATGGTGACGCCGAAATCGGTGATGGAGCGGTTGAGGCCGTTGGCGGTGTCCGGGGTGCCCTTGCGCCTGCCGGAGAGCACTTCCTGCGACATCTTCTTCTCGTCCAGGACGCGCTGCAGGGTCTCCGGGTTGTCGCCGTGGTAGTGGCCCGGGTAGAGTTTGGTGATCCCGTTCTTCTGCATATATTCCGCAGCGCGGGAGGTCGTGTTGATCAAGGTCTTGAAGGTGCCGGCAAAGAGCAGCAGGTTGGTGGAACCGAAGGCGTCGCCGCTGAAGCCGTAGCCGTGCTCCTTGTCGAAGAAGGTGATGGATCCGGCGGTGTGGCCGGGGGTGTGCATTACTTCGATCTGCCGGCCGCCGAGGTCGATGACATCGCCGTCTTCCAGGTGATGGACCGTGCCTTTGTACGGATTGCGGCCGCCCGTGATCATGGCCTCGTCTTCGGGATGGATCCAGACCTCCGGGAAGCACACGATGCCGCCCACGTGGTCGCCGTGGCCGTGGGTGAGGGCCATCATCAGCGGCTTGTCGGTGAGTTTCGCGACCAGTTTGTCGAGCCCGGGCGCGTGGGTGCCGGCGTCGATCACCAGGGCCTTGTCGTCGCCCTCCAGCACGTAGATGGACTCGTTGTATACCTGGTGGCCGTTGCCCTCCCAGGTGTGCTCGTCGATCTGGCGGAAGACCACGTCCGCGTCGCGGCAGACGAACTTTTCGGAATATTCCCCGTTGTACTGCGCCAGCTGGTCGGCGCTCCAGGTCACGATGGCGTTGCCGTGGCGGAAATACGTCTCCAGGCCCGGGCGGCCGAGTTCGGAAGGTTCCGCGGCGGCCGTGCCGGTTTCCATCTCGGTCACGAGCGCCTGCATGTCGTCCAGGTAGTCCGTGCCCATCTCGCGGCCCTTCGGCAGGGTCAGCCAGTCCTTCTGCCAGTAGTGGCCGCCGTAGATCTGCAGGCGCGCGGGGTTCACGTCGCGTTCCCCGAGGGCGGCGATCAGGTGCGGCACGGCGGAAACATAGTTGTAGAAGGCGTCGCGGTTGAAGAGCCACACGCCGTGGCCGGAGCCGACGGCGTCGCCGGTGAAGAGCAGGTCATGCCCCCGGAGCAGGAAGACCATCGAGCCGGCTGTATGGCCGGGCACGGCGATGGCCTCCACCTGCAGGCCGCCCAGGTCGAAGACCTCGCCTTCCCGGAAGAAGCGGCGCTGCGCCTCGGGGAAGCGGTCCGCGAGCCGGGCGAAATCCGTCTGCGGCAGGGCGAAACGGACCTCCGGGTCGTCCACGAAGGCGGGGAGCATGCCGGTATGGTCGCCGTGGTTGTGGGTGAAGGTGACGGTAAGCGGCTTTCCTTCCGTCCGTTCGGCGACGAGGGCCCGCAGGGATTCCTTGGCGTTGTCCGCCCAGTTGACGGGATTGGACAGGTCGATCAGCAGGGCCTCCTGCTCTCCGACAAGCAGGTACATGTCGGAGCAGTTGTTGAAATGCGTCTTGTTGCCGTCGGCGTCGAAGGTTTCACCGGCCGGGTTGGAGGCATTGAAGTCCTGGATGTGGTAAACGTTCTTTTCGATGACCGAGACGGTGTAGGGGCCGACCTCGACGTCCTTGGGCCCGGAGCAGGCGGCTCCGAGCAGGGCCAGCGCGAAGGCCGGCAGGAACAGTTTCGATTTCATGGACACGTGGTTTTTCTATTCTCCCAAATATAAGGATTCTTCCGCAAATTTTCAGTATCTTTATCCCGCTAAACTGATAACCTTTCTTTTTTATGGAAAAAATCATCGAATGCGTTCCGAATTACAGCGAGGGACGCGACCGGGCGGTCATCGGCGCCATCGTGGACGCTATCGCTTCGGTGGAGGGCGTGAAGGTGCTGAACGTGGATCCCGGCGAAGCCACCAACCGCACGGTCGTGACCTTCGTGGGAGCGCCGGAACACGTGGTGGAGGCGGCCTTCCGCGGGTCGCGCAAGGCGCAGGAACTCATCGACATGCGCCGGCACCACGGGGCCCATCCCCGCAGCGGCGCCACCGACGTGCTCCCGCTGGTGCCCGTGTCCGGGATCACCCTGGAGGAATGCGCCGTCCTGGCGCGCGAGCTGGCGGAACGGCTGTTCCGGGAACTCGGCATTCCCTGCTACTGCTATGAAGCCGCGGCGTTCCGGCCGGAGCGGAAGAACCTGGCGGTGTGCCGGGCGGGGGAGTATGAAGCCCTGCCGGAGAAGTTCGCCGACCCGGAGCGCCGGCCCGACTTCTGCGGCGCCTGGGACGCTGTCGCCGAGCGCTGCGGAGCGACCAACGTGGGCGCCCGCAACTTCCTCGTAGCCGTGAACTTCAACCTCAATACCACTTCCACCCGCCGGGCGATGGCCGTGGCCTTCGACGTCCGCGAAAAGGGCCGCAAGGCCCGCGAGGGCGGTTCCCTGACCGGGAAGCTGCTCAAGGACGGAAACGGGGAGCAGATCTGGATCCCCGGCACCCTGAAGGGCTGCAAGGCCATCGGCTGGTACATCGACGAATACGGCATCGCCCAGGTGTCGATGAACATCACCGACATCGACGCCACGCCCCTGCACGCCGCCTTCGAGGAGGTGTGCCGGGCCGCCGCGGCGCGCGGCCTGCGCGTCACGGGCACCGAGATCGTGGGGCTCGTGCCGAAGCGGGTCCTGCTGGACGCCGGCCGGTTCTACCTGGAGAAGCAGTGCCGCTCGCTGGGCGTGAGCGAGGAGGAGGTCCTCAAGATCGCCGTGAAATCGATGTCGCTGGACGACCTCAAGCCCTTCGATCCCCGGGAGAAGGTCATCGAATTCCTGATGGAGGACGAGGCGCAGGCCGCCGTGCGCGAGCATCTGGCGCGGATGCGCGTGAAGGACTTCATCGCCGAGACGGCCGCCGAGTCGCCGGCGCCGGGCGGAGGCTCCGTCTCCGCCGTGATGGGCGCGCTGGGTGCCGCCCTCGCCACAATGGTGGCCAACCTGTCCGCCCACAAGCGCGGCTGGGACGACCGTTGGAAGGAGTTCTCCGACGTGGCGGAGCAGGGGCAGGCGCTGCTGGGCGAGTTGACTGCGCTGATCGATGAAGACACCGCCGCGTTCAACCGCATCATGGATGCGCTGGGCCTGCCGAAGGGCACCCCGGAGGAGAAAGCCGCCCGCGCCGCCGCCCTGGAGGAGGCGACGATGTATGCCGCGGCCGTGCCCCTGAAGACGATGGAGGCCTCCCTGAAGGCCCTTCCGCTGGCGCTCGCGATGGCGCGCACGGGCAATCCGGCATCCGCCTCGGACGCCGGCGTCGCCGCCCTGGCCGCCCTGGCCGCCGTGCGCGGGGCGCACCTGAACGTCCGTATCAACGCCGCCGGCCTGGCGGACCGCACGCCCGCTGAGCCGCTGCTCGCCCGTGCCGCGCAGATCGAGGCCGAGGCCCGTACGCTCGAGGCCGAGGTCCTCGCCGAAGTCAACAAACACGTCGACAGTTAGATTCTTCGCCCCCGGGCTCAGAATGACAACATGATTATGAATACTTTCCAGGAAGAGATACTGGCGGGCATCCCGGCGGAACTGCCCGCCGGAAAACCGTATGATCCCGCCGTCAATCACGCTCCCAGGCGCAAGGACATCCTGACGCCGGAGCAGAAGGAGCTGGCGCTGAAGAACGCGCTCCGCTATTTCCCGCAGCGGCACCACGCCGTCCTTGCGCCCGAATTCGCCGAAGAACTGCGGCGCTACGGGCGCATCTATATGTACCGTTTCCGTCCCTCCTATGCGATGTATGCGCGGCCTGTGGACGAGTATCCGGCCCGCTCGCGCCAGGCGGCGGCCATCATGGCGATGATCCAGAACAACCTGGACCCGCGCGTGGCGCAGCATCCGCACGAACTCATCATCTACGGCGGCAACGGTGCCATCTTCCAGAACTGGGCGCAGTACCGCCTGACGATGCAGTACCTGGCCACGATGGGCGACGACCAGACGCTGGTGATGTATTCCGGCCACCCGCTGGGCCTCTTTCCCAGCCACCGGGACGCTCCGCGCGTGATCGTGACGAACGGGATGGTGATCCCGAACTACTCCAAGCCGGACGACTGGGAGCGCTTCAACGCCATCGGCGTGAGCCAGTACGGCCAGATGACGGCCGGATCCTATATGTATATCGGCCCGCAGGGCATCGTGCACGGCACCACCATCACCGTGATGAACGCCGCGCGCAAGCAGTTGAAGAAGCGGGGCCTGAGCGGTGAAGACCGCCGGGGCCTCTTATTCATAACGGCCGGCCTGGGCGGCATGTCCGGCGCCCAGCCCAAGGCCGGAAACATCGCCGGCGTGGTGAGCGTGACGGCGGAGATCAACCCGCTGGCCGCGCGCAAGCGTTACGAACAGGGCTGGGTGGACGAACTCCACGACAGCCTGGACGAACTGGTCCCGCGTATCCGCCGGGCCGTGGAGGGCGGGGAAGTGGTCTCGCTCGCCTACGTGGGCAACGTGGTGGACCTGTGGGAACGCCTCGCCGCCGAAGGCATCCGGGTGGACCTGGGCTCCGACCAGACCTCGCTGCACAACCCCTGGGCGGGCGGCTATTACCCCGTCGGCTACAGCCTGGAGGAATCCAAGCGGATGATGGCCGAGGAACCGGAACGCTTCCGGGAGGCCGTCCGGGCCTCGCTGCGGCGCCAGGTGGCCGCCATCAACCGCCTCGCGGAGCGGGGCATGTATTTCTTCGACTACGGCAACGCCTTCCTGCTGGAGAGTTCCCGCGCCGGGGCCGACGTGCTCCTGCCCGACGGCCGTTTCCGCTATCCCTCCTACGTCCAGGACATCATGGGCCCGCTGTATTTCGACTACGGCTTCGGCCCCTTCCGCTGGGTGTGCCTGAGCGAAGACCCGGCGGACCTGGAGAAGACCGACGCGCTGGCCGTGAAGGTCCTTTCGGAGATGGCCGCCACGGCGCCCGATGAGATTGCCGGCCAGATGCGCGACAACATCCGCTGGATTGAAGAGGCGGGCCGCAACCGCCTGGTGGTGGGTTCGCAGGCGCGCATCCTCTATGCCGACTGCGAAGGCCGCACGAAGATCGCCCTGGCGTTCAACGACGCCATCCGCAGCGGAGAACTGTCCGGCCCGGTCGTGCTGGGCCGCGACCACCACGACGTGTCCGGCACCGATTCGCCTTTCCGGGAGACTTCCAATATCTATGACGGCTCGCAGTTCACCGCCGACATGGCCGTGCAGAACGTCATCGGGGACGCTTTCCGCGGCGCCACCTGGGTGTCCATCCACAACGGCGGCGGCGTGGGCTGGGGCGAAGTGATCAACGGCGGCTTCGGGATGGTCGTCGACGGCTCGGAAGACGCCGCCCGGCACATCCGTGAGATGCTGTTCTGGGACGTCAACAACGGCATCGCCCGCCGCAGCTGGGCCCGCAACGACGGCGCCCGCTTCGCCATCGAGCGCGAAATGGCCCGCACCCCCGGCCTGCGGGTGACCCTTCCCAACCTGGCCGACGATGAACTGATCCGCAAAACTTTGAAAGAACTATGATTCACGCCATCTCTACCGGGCGCCTCACCCTCGAGCGCCTCAAGGAAATCATCGACAACCACGCCACCCTCGTCCTCTCGGAAGAGGCGAAGATGGCCATTCTCAAATGCCGCCGTTACCTGGACGCCAAGATGGAGGATCCCGAGCGGCCCCTGTACGGCATCACCACCGGTTTCGGCTCGCTGTACAACGTGACCATCCCCGCCGACGAACTGTCGCAGCTCCAGCACAACCTGGTGATGTCCCACGCCTGCGGGACGGGGGAGAAGGTACGCCCCGCCATCGTGAAGCTGATGCTCTTCCTCAAGGCGCAGAGCCTGTCCTACGGCCATTCCGGCGCGCAGCTGGTCACGGTCCAGCGCCTGATCGACATGTTCAACGAGGACGTCCTGCCCGTCGTGTACGAGCAGGGTTCGCTCGGCGCCTCCGGCGACCTGGCCCCGCTCGCACACCTGAGCCTGCCGCTCATCGGCCTGGGCGAGGTCCTTTATGAGGGCCGCGTCCGCCCGGCCGCGGAAGTGTGGGCCGAGAAGGGCTGGGAGCCCATCACCCTGCAGTCCAAGGAGGGCCTGGCGCTGCTCAACGGCACGCAGTTCATGAGCGCCCACGCGGTGTATTCGCTGCTGAAGAGCATGCGCCTGTCGCGCTGGGCCGACCGCATCGCCGCGATGTCGCTGGACGCTTACGACGGCCGCATCGAGCCGTTCCTGCCGCTGACGCACCTGATCCGGCCCCACACGGGCCAGATCGAGACCGGCAAGAAGTTCATGTCCACCCTGGAGGGGAGCGAACTCATCCGCCGGCCCAAGGAGCACGTCCAGGATCCCTACAGCTTCCGCTGCATCCCGCAGGTGCACGGTGCGGTGAAGGACAACATCAACTATGTCAAGTCGGTAATCGAGAACGAGATCAACTCCGCCACGGACAATCCGAACATCTTCCCGGACGAGGACATGATCATCTCCGCCGGCAACTTCCACGGCGAGCCTATCGCCATCCCGATGGACGCCCTCGCCATCGCGATGTCCGAGCTGGCCAGCATCTCCGAGCGGCGCACCTACCAGCTCATCCACGGCCTGCGCGGCCTGCCCAAGTACCTGGTCGCCAATCCCGGCCTGAACAGCGGCTTCATGATCCCGCAGTACACGGCCGCCAGCATCGTGAGCCAGAACAAGGGGCTCTGCTGGCCCGCCTCCTGCGACTCGATCCCCTCGTCGCAGGGCCAGGAGGACCACGTGAGCATGGGTTCCAACTCGGCCACCAAGCTGGTGCGCGTGGTGGACAACACCGAGATCGTGCTCGGCATCGAGCTCTTCAACGCCGCCCAGGCGCTTGAGTTCCGCCGTCCCGCCAGGACGTCCCCCATCCTGGAACGCATCTTCGCCGACTACCGGAAGGTGGTCCCGTTCATCGACAACGACACCTATATGCATCCGCTTATCGAGAAGTCGGTCGAGTTTATCCGGAAGGAAGAATATCTATGATTATCAGGAATATAGGCGAACTGGTCGGCATCGTTCCGGCGGGCGTGGCGCGCAAGTGCGGCGCGGAGATGTCCCGGACGGGCGTCCTGCGCGACGCCTGGCTGCGCATCGAGGACGGCCGCATCGCGGGCTTCGGCCCGATGGCGGACGGCCCGCAGGGGCCTCCCGGCCCGGAGGACATCGACGCACAGGGCGGCCTGCTGATGCCGGCCTTCTGCGACAGCCACACCCACGTCGTGTACGCCGGCAGCCGCGACGGCGAGTTCCTGGACAAGATCGAAGGCCGCAGCTACGAAGAGATTGCGGCGCGGGGCGGGGGTATCTTGAATTCCGCCGACCTGCTGCACCGGACTCCGGAAGACGAACTGTTCGCCCAGTCGGTGGAACGCGTGCGGGAGATGATGCGGAAGGGGAGCGGCGCCATCGAGATCAAGAGCGGATACGGGCTCAATCCTGCCGATGAGCTGAAGATGCTGCGCGTCATCCGCCGGATCCGCGACGCGGTTCCCGCCACGGTGCGCGCCACCTTCCTGGGCGCCCACGCCGTGGGCCGTGGCTATACGAAGGAGGCGTACGTGCAGACCGTCGTGGATATGTTGCCGCAGGCGGCGGAACTCGCTGATTTCGTGGACGTTTTCTGCGACGAGGGCTTCTTCTCGCCGGAGGATACGGACCGCATCCTCGCAGCGGCCGCCCCGCTGGGCCTCCGTCCGAAGATCCACGCCAACGAGCTGGCGGTCAGCGGCGGCGTGCAGGTGGGCGTGAAGCACCGGGCGCTGTCCGTGGATCACCTGGAAAGGACGACGGATGCGGAAATCGAGGCGCTGCGCGGCACGGACACGATGCCGGTGATGCTTCCGGGCTCGTCTTTCTTCCTGGGGATTCCGTTCGGGCGCGGCCGGGCCTTCATCGAGGCCGGGCTGCCTCTCGCCCTCGCCTCGGACTACAATCCCGGATCCTCGCCTTCCGGCGACATGCGCTTCGTGATGGCCCTGGGCTGCATCCGGATGCGCCTGACCCCGGTGCAGGCCTTCAACGCCGTGACGCTCAACGGAGCGTATGCCCTGGGCGTTTCAGACATCACGGGATCCGTTACCCCCGGCAAGCGGGCGGACCTGATTCTGACGCAACCCGGTTGGACTTTGACAAAAATCGCTTATCTTTACCAGACCCCGTTCATCCGCCGGGTGTTTCTCGGCGGGAAAGCGTTGGAGCTATAAGGAAAGTCGTGGAAAAGCCTGTCAGGATTACGGTCGCCATTCCCGTGTACAACACGGAGAAGTATCTGGAGCGCTGCCTGGATTCCGTCCAGGGGCAGACGTTCCGGGACCTGGAGATCCTGTGTATCGACGACGGCTCCACGGACCGTTCGCCGGAGATCCTGCGGCAGCGTGCTACCGCGGACGGGAGGATCCGGGTCATCACCCTGCCGGGAAACCGGGGCATTCCCCACGCCCGGAACCTGGCCATCGACGAGGCGTGCGGGGAGTATCTCTATTATATGGATTCGGACGACTGGCTCGACCTGGATTATCTGGAGGCGATGTACGGCCAGGCGCAGCGCACCGGACAGGACGTCGTCATCAACGGAAACTGGATCTGGGAATACGACGATACGGCGAAGCGGCACCGCTGCGGAAGCTACGGATTCGACCGGGACGGATCGGGCTGGTTCCCTCCTTATCTCGTGCAGTCCTATTTCTTCCCCGTGGTCTGGGCGCGCCTGTACAGGCTGCAGTATCTCAAGGACCACGGGATACGTTCCCCGCAGCTCCCCGGCGGGGTGGAAGACAACTGTTTCACCGCCCTGGCGGAAGTCCTGCAGCCGCGGAGCTACATCTTCGACGGGCCGGATTATCACTATTACCAGCGCGCGGATTCCATTTCGCACGGGAATGGGGACAGCTACTACTATCTGCCTGTCTTCCGGATCATGACGGATTCCTTCCGGGAGCGGAACGTCCCTCCGGATGCCGCCAAGCGATTCTATTGCCTGGACAGATTGAAAATAGACGGCCGGGAGATGTTCGACCAGGCGCATGCCTTCTTCTCCGACGTGGAGGCGGAAGCCCTGGCCGCGGCGACGTTGTATTATCCCTACGAACTGTTTGTAATGAAGGTGCTGGCGTCCTGTCCGGACTACCGTTCTTTCCGGCGGCGTTACTTCCCGTCCATGAAGATGAACTGGCGGGTCCGCGTCATCCTGAACCGTCGCTGGCCGTCGGTGGAGGACGTCGTATCGGGAAAGTGGAAGGTGTGAAGCGGCGGCAGCCCTAGAACCTGACGTCGAAGCGCAGGCTGACCGACCAGTCGAAGAAACGGTTGGTCAGTTCGACATCCTCGAACAGGAAGTATTCTTGCTCGACTCCGTCGTCATCGAACTCGGAATCCACCGAGACGAGGCGCTGCGATCCGACCATCCGGAACCGGTTATAGGAGAAATTGGTACCGACCGAATAGCGGCCGAAAGTATAGCACAGGGCGCAGCGCGCAATCATGTCGAAACCCATTCCGCCCCAGAGGCGGGTCGTCTTGACCGCCACGGGAACCGATTCTTCCTCCCCGACGGAATCGTAGGAGGTGTAGAACATCCGGTTGGATACGACCACCATCGGAACCAGGGTGATGTTGGCGGTGAAGTTGCGCAGCGTGCTGTCGTCCCCGCCTGTCGCGCTGCGGTGCAGGGGCACCCAGTTGAAACCGTATCCGAATCCGAAGGAGAACTGATGGGTCCGGTACTTGCCGACCATGTGGTTAAAGGCAATCAGGGAGTAATCGTCCAGCGGCAGGTCCAGGCCGCCGAACTGGTATTTCCCGGTCAGCAGGAAGGATCCGGCCGAACGCTTCTGCAGGTTGTAGGCGGTATAGGTCGCGTTGTAGATGTAACGCTTGTTGTTGAACGCGTAGTAGGTGTCCGCCGAAACGGTCCGCAGTACGGCGGGCAAGGTTGAGATAAGTTGGCTCGACGCGGCCTGGTCCTCTTCATAGACGGTGACCTCGCCCGTGGGCAGGCCGGAGATCTTGTAATACTGGACGTTGATCCCGAAGGTGGGCTTGAGCAGGCTGAGGGAGTTGCTCTTGACGGAATTCTTGCCGCTGATGACGAACCCGTATCCCAGCCGGAGGGAACCGTAGGATGCGAAAACGCTGACCTTGTCCGCCAGCGGGATGCTCAGGGCCGTCCGCGTCCCGTACTTGAGCGGCTCCCAGTCGTTCGAGTATTCGACATCGTCTCGCATGTCGATGGAGGTGCCGGTGCGGAACAGGTCGTTCCGCACGGAGACCATCCAGTGACGGGTCGGGAAAGAGATGTAGTTGGTGTCCAGCCTGGCGTTGGGGCGTGTCAGCAAGTCACTGATCCGGTTCAGGAAAGCGGAAGGCTCGCCCGCGCGCACCGAAAGGAAAGCGCCAAGCAGCAACAGGCAGGAAAGGACCCTTTTCACTTGGCCAGCTGGGTCGTTTTCTCTTTGGGGGTCTCGGTTTCAGGTTCAGCGCTCCCGTTGCTGTCTTCTCCGCTGGGCTGGGACTTGGGCGTAGGTGCATCGGGCTGGGGTGGATGGTGGACGATGATGACTTTGCCCGGTTCTGCTGTGTTCTTTTTCATGGCTGGATGAAATTGGTATTCAAAGATAGGGAATTATCTGTTTTTCTCCAAACGGCGGCCCTTCCGCAGATAGTTGTCGATGGCGGAGAGGGCTTCTTCGACGTCGCCCAGGTCCACGTAATTCTCCGGCAGGGCGAGGGCGGCGGTCTGCCGGATCGCGTACAGGCCGTAGTCGGTGCGGAGGAGTTCCTTAACGGAAATGCGGCCGTCGGGGGCGATGCGGCCGGCGTTCTGCGTGTTGACGAACTGGGCGAAGTAGCCGTTGCGGGCGGTCACGTGTCCGTTGAGGCTGGCTGCGGTGGAGTTGCAGGAGTCGTACGCGCGGACGATCTTCATCGACAGGCGGCTGTCGCCGATCTTCTGGAACAGCGAGGAGGACTTCAGCATCTCCAGCGCGTCGTCGCTCACCGAAATCGAGGCGTCGGCGAAGAGCACGCCGCCGTGGTAGTTGACGGAGTCGGCCGGGCACCGGGACAGGTCGTCCTTGTGGGCGAGCAGGTATTCCGCGGAGCGGCGCTCCTCCCGGATGAAGCCGGACATCGTTTCGATGTCCTCCACGTTGGCGGCCAGTTCGTTCCTGACCAGTTCCAGCGCCGCACGGATATCTTTCTTGTCCAGGGAACGGTCGATGCGCGCCTGGACGGCGAACGTGATGATGATTCCCAGGAAGATGGCCAGGAAATTGATGACGAGATCGCGGATGAAACCCGCTGTGGACTGTTTCATAAAAACCGGAATTCTTGCATCCAAATATAGCAATCTTTCCGGAATACTAGCTTATCCCGCGCTGTTTCTTGATGCTTTCGTAAGCCTCCTGGATCTTGCGGAACTTCTCTTCGGCCGCCTTCTGCACTTCGGGACCCAGCGTGGCCACCTTGTCGGGATGGTTCTTCATCGCCATCCGGCGGTAGGCCGCCTTCACTTCGTCGTCCGTCGCGGAAGGGGAGATGCCCAGCACGGAGTAGGCGGAATCGGTGTCGCGCCAGTACATCGCGATCACGGAGGTGGCGTCCGATGCGTTCAGCCGGATGGCGGCGGCGATGGCCTCCAGGACGTCTTTCTCCGACTTGCTGAACGAGCCGTCGGCGTTTGCGATGCGGGCGAGGTAGTGGAAAAGCTGCAGGCGCTGGGAGTAGTTCATGTTGTCCGCCACCTGCGAGCCCACCGAATAGATGTTCAGCTGCTGGCCGCCCAGCCGCTCCAGGATGCCCATCGCTTCGGAAACGGCGTTCTCGCCGAAGTTCTGCCGGATGAACGCCCGGACGCAGTCGAGTTCGGACTGCTGGGCGCGCCCGTCGGCCCGGATGACGGCGGAGGAGAGGACGAGCAGGCTGACGAAAAAGCTGTTGCGCTGCTCCTGGGCGGTGTAGCCGCGGCTTCCGGAACCGGTCTGCTGCCGGGTGGCGCCGCCCGCCTGCTGCCGCCACGGGTTGCCGGGACCGTCGTCGAAACCGGGCAACTGCCGGGCCGCTTCGATGTATCTGTCCACGGCGGTGCCTGCCAGGAATCCCAGCAGGGCCCCGATGGGACCCCAGGTCACCCAGCCGAGCAGGCCCACTATCCATTTCGCCGAACCCATACCTTACTCTTTTTTCTATGCAAAGATAGTGTTTATTCCTTTTATTCGTACATTTGGGAAACGAACGGTTTCGACTGGTATGCAGGTCCACGCGGTTACCCTGGATATGTTCCAAAGCGCGGGAGTGGGCGTCGCCGCCCTGCTCCTGGGACTGCTGCTGACCCGGAAAGTCCCTTTCCTGAAGCGCCGCTGCATTCCGGCTCCGGTGTCCGGCGGCCTGATCTTCTCCCTGCTGACGCTCTGCCTGTACGGGTTCTTCGGCGTGGAGTGCGCTTTCGACAGTACGCTCCGGGACATCTTCATGCTCGTTTTCTTCACCTCGGTGGGCTTCCAGTCCGACCTGCGCGTGCTGCGTACGGGCGGGCGGCCGCTCCTGGTAATGATCCTGCTGGTGGCCGTGCTGATCGCGGCGCAGAATTTCCTGTCGGTCGGCATTGCCCGGGGGCTGGGGATGGATCCGCTGTTCGGCATGGCCGCCGGATCCGTCCCGATGTGCGGCGGACACGGGACGGCGGGAGGTTTTTCGCCCCTGCTGGAAGAACTGGGGCTGAAGGGCGCCGCGTCCGTCACGATGGCGGCGGCCACCTTCGGCCTGGTGGCGGGCTCCCTGCTGGGCGGGCCCCTCGCGGAGGCGCTGATCCGCCGCCGGCAGCTCGCGGAGCCTTCCTCCGGCCCGGATGGTCTGCCGGGCGTGGAAGCCGGCGAGGCCTCTCCCGCGGCGAAGAAGGAATATATGCAATCGGACGCGGGCTCCTTCCGGGGTTACCTGTACGCGGTCTGCCTGATCCTGCTCGCGATGGCGCTGGGTTCCTGCTTGAGCCGGCTGCTGGCGCGCACCGGAATCACCTTCCCGACCTATTTCGGCTCGCTGCTGGCGGCGGCCCTGCTGCGCAACACCCTGGGCCTGCTGCCCGGCTGGGACGCCTGGGCGCATCCGGAGAAGATCGTCGCCACCGGCGACATCTGCCTGTCGCTTTTCCTGGGGATGGCGATGTCCACGCTGCGGCTCTGGGAGCTCGCTTCAATGGCCCTGCCCCTGTGCCTGATCCTCCTGGCCCAGGTGGCCCTGATGGCCCTGTATGCGGTGTTCGTGGCCTTCCCCCTGCTGGGCCGGAACTACGACGGCGCCGTGCTGGTGAGCGGGCTCTGCGGTTTTGGTCTGGGTGCGACGCCCAACGCGATGGCGAACATGTCCGCGGTCTGTTTCAAATACCGTTACGCCGTGAATCCCTTTGTCATCGTCCCCATTGTCGGGGCGATGTTCGTGGACCTCATCAATACCGGGGTGGTGACCCTTTTCCTGAATCTAATCCGTTGACGCTTATGCGACGCCTTTCCCTTTACGCCCTGTCCCTGCTGCTCGCGGCCGCCTGCAGCGCCCACAAGACGCCCCTCATCGGCATCAGCTGCTCGCGCGGAGCGGGCGGCGCCACCCAGCTCGCCACCACCTATACCGAAGCGGTGCAGCGTGCCGGCGGCATCGCCGTGGTGCTGCCTACCCTGACGGACGCTGTGCAGGCGGAAGCCGTCCTGTCCAGGCTGGACGGCCTCATCTTGTCCGGCGGGGAAGACGTACAGCCGGCCTGGTACGGGGAGGAAGTCTGGAACGAGACGGTTTACGTGGATTCCCTGCGCGACCGCAGCGACAGCCTGCTCGCCCGCGCGGCGCTTGCCTCGGGAAAGCCCGTCCTGGCCATCTGCCGGGGCTCGCAGCTGATGAACGTGCTGCTGGGCGGGTCGCTGTACCAGGACCTGCCGTCGCAGTTCGGAACGGCCGTCGCGCACGGCGGGGGAGTAGCGCACCGGATCGGCCTGGAGCCGGGGAGCGTGCTCGCCAGCCTGTACGGCACGGATTCCCTGACGGTCAATTCTTTCCATCACCAGGCCGTCAAGGATCCGGCCCCGGGCATCAACATCACCGCCCGGTCTGCGGACGGCTTGCCGGAAGCCTTCGAGACCGGGCGGGTATGGGCCGTCCAGTTCCATCCGGAGAAGATGCTGCAGCAGGGCGACAGCTCCTGGATTTCCCTGTTCGGCGCTTTTGTCAGTCGCTGCGGATCCTAGATCTGCACGTCGACGGCCTTGAGGTCCTTGTCCAGCGAGGACCCGCCGTAGAGCAGCTGGTAGCGGCCGGGCCTGATGGACAGTTCGTCGATGGACGCATCGTAGAACTCGAAGGCACCGCTGCCCAGTTCCACCGTCACGTTGGCGGTCTGTCCGGCAGCGATCTTCACGCGCTTGAAGCCCTTGAGGGACTTGATGGGCGCCCCCGGATCATCCAGCGACTTCACGTACACCTGGACCACTTCCTCGCCGTCGCGTGAGCCGGTGTTGGTCACGGGGACGGTCAGCGTCATGGCCGCGGGCTTGCCCTGGACCTTCGCCTCGCCGTAGCCGAACGTGGTGTAGCTGAGGCCGTAGCCGAAGGCGTAGAGCGGCTCGCCGCGGAAGTAGCGGTAGGTCCTGTTCTCCATGGAATAATCCTGGAAATCAGGCAGTTGCTCGGTAGAGGCATAGAAGGTGACGGGCAGGCGCCCGGCGGGATTGTAGTCTCCGAAGAGCACGTCCGCGACGGCCAGGCCGCAGGCCTGTCCGCCATACCAGGCCTGTACGAGGGCGTCGTACTTGCTCTCGACGCCGCCGAAGGCGATGGCGCTGCCGGACACGTTCACGAGCACGACCGGCTTGCCGGTGGCGTCCATTTCGGCGAGCAGCTGCTGCTGGATCTCGGGAAGCTCGATATAGGAACGGTCGTGGCCCTCGCCCTCCTCGTTGGAGGAGATGCCGCTCACCATCACGATCACGTCGGCGTCCTTCACGCGCGCCGCGACGGCCTTCAGGTCGGCCGGACGGCGGCTGTAGAGGTCGAAGGAGAAGGATGCGGAACGGGCCTCGGGCTGCTCGAGCTCGATATTGATGTCATAGGTCTTGCCGGCGACCACCGGGAAGGTGGTGGGGGCGAAACCGCGGAAGCCGCCGAAGCCGCCGAAACGTCCGGCGGGCACCTCGGCCTGCTCGGCGACGGTCTTGCCGTTCACCGTGAACCTGTACTTGCCGTTGCCGCGCACGGAATAGACCATGTCGCCGGTGTAGTCGGCGGTGAAGCTGCCGGTGTAGCGGGCGGAGAAGCCGGTCAGGTTGACGCCTTCGGCCCAGGGGCAGTCCTCGTGGGCGAGGGCGGGGGAAGTGGTGTTCAGCGTAAGCGGCCCGTCGTAATCCACCGTGGCGGCTGCGGGACCCTCGAGGCTGAGGTTGTTGAAGTATTCGGCGTGCAGGCCCTTGCCGTCGCCCATGCGGGTGAAGTAGCGGGTGGTGATGGACGGCTCCACGAGGTCGCAGGCGCGCTCGTAGATGATCTTGGCGCCGGGGGCGGCGTCACGGATGGCGTCCAGGATGGTGTGGGTGTTCGCGGCGGTGGGATAGCCGTTGTAGTTGCCCAGCATCACGCGGGCGTCGTCGGCGTTCGGGCCCACGACGGCGATGGTGATGCCGTCCTTGCGCAGCGGCAGCACGTTCCCCTCGTTCTTGAGCAGGACGATGGCCTCGCGGGCGGCCTTGAGGGCCAGCTCGGTGTGGGCCGGGCTGCTGAGGGTCTCCTCTCCGAGATTCGCCCAGGGGAGCTTCTCGGCGGGATCGAACATACCCAGTTCGAAGCGGGCCTTGAGGATCCTGCGGACGTTCACGTCAATGTCGGCCTCGGAGATCAGGCCCTTGGCGATGGCGTCGGTGAGGGACCTGTAGCTGGTGCCGCACTCCACGTCGGTACCGGAGAGGACCGCGTCGGCGGAAGCGGTGGCCGCGTCGGGATGCGTGCCGTGCTGGCGCTTGTTGTAGAAGTCGCCGATGGCGCCGCAGTCGGAGACGACGATGCCGCTGAAGCCCCACTTGTCGCGCAGGATTTCCTGCAGGAGCCGGTCGCTGCCGCAGCAGGGTTCGCCCTCATAGCGGTGGTAGGCGCACATCACCTCCTGCACGTTGCCGTCCTTGACGATGGCGCGGAAGGCGGGAAGGTAGGTCTCCCAGAGGTCGCGCTGCGACACGCTCACGTCGAACTGGTGCCGGAGGGGCTCCGGGCCGCTGTGCACGGCATAGTGCTTCGCACAGGAGTGCACCTTGAAGTATTTCTTGTCGTTGCCCTGCATGGCCTTGACGGTCTGGGTGCCCATCACGGCGCTGAGGTAGGGATCCTCGCCGGGCGTCTCCTGGCCGCGTCCCCAGCGCGGGTCGCGGAAGATGTTGACGTTGGGGCACCAGAACGACAGGCCGTTGTGCCAGATGTTGCCGCTGGGCTCGGTCACGCCCAGCTGGTGGTGCTCGGTGGTGTTCCATACGGCGCGCGCCTCGTCGGACACGGCGGTGTAGATCTCGAACTGCTGGTCCGCGTCGAAGGTGGCGCCCAGGGCGATGACCTGGGGGAACACGGTCACGTCGTCGTAGCAGATGCCGTGGCAGGCTTCGTTCCACCAGTTGTAGGCCGGGATGTCGAGCCGGTCCACGGAAACGGAGCCGTTCATCATCAGGCCGATCTTCTCTTCGGGGGTAAGCAGGGAAAGGAGGTTGTCCACCCGCTTGTCCACCGACAGGTTCGGATTCTGGAAGGGGTAGTCGTAGTGCTGGCAGCCGGCGCAGAAGAACAGCGCGGCCAGCAGGAGGGAGGTTTGGATCAGTTTACGCATGGTCGTTGGAAAGAATAATGTACTAATATAAGAAAAATTCCGTTATTTTTGCATTTCAGTAGTGATTATTACCCAATGGACGAGTTGAAAGACATCAGGAAGAAGATCGACGGGATCGATGCGCAGCTGGCGGGGCTTTTCGAACAAAGGATGGAATGCGCCCGCGAGATTGCCGCGTACAAGGCCGCGCACGGCCTGAGCGTCCTCGATCCGGCTCGGGAGGAGGAAACGGTCCGCCAGGGCTCCATGCGTGTCCTGGACCGGGACATCCGCGAGTATTATGTCCGCTTCGAGCAGAACGTCATTTCCCTTTCCCGCGACTGGCAGCAGCGCCTGATGAACGGGGTGAAGGTCGCTTACAGCGGCGTTCCCGGCGCTTTCGCGCACATCGCCGTCCTGCGGGCCTTCCCGGGCGCGCAGCCGGTGGCATATCCTGATTTCGCCGCCGCCTACCGCGCCTGCGAGGCGGGGGAATGCGACGTCGCGGTCCTGCCTTTCGAGAACAGTTCCGCCGGCGAAGTCGCGGCCGTCACCGACCTGATGTTCAACGGCTCGCTGTATGTCAACCAGGTGATCGAGATCGAGGCCGAGCAGAACCTGCTGGGCCTTCCCGGTGCGGACAAGTCGAAGGTCCGGACGGTGTACAGCCATCCCCAGGCCCTCTACCAGTGCGCCGAATATCTGGAGGAACACGCCCTGGAGGCCCGGGAGTATTCCAATACCGCCCTGGCCGCGCAGGCCGTTTCGGAGAAGGGCGACCCCACCTGCGCCGCCATCGGCGCCGCCGAGGCGGCCGCGCTTTACGGCCTGGAGGTCCTGGAAGCCCGCATCAACACCACCCGCACCAACACGACCCGTTTCGCCGCCTTCACGCGCATGCTCCGCCTCGATACGGAAGGCAAGCGCAAGATGGGCAAGCACTTCATCCTGATGTACACCGTCAAGAACGAAGCCGGCTCCCTGGCGCAGACGCTCAATATCATCGGTGCGCACAACTACAACATGTGCAACCTCCGCAGCCGTCCGATGAAGGAACTGCTGTGGAACTATTATTTCTTTGTCGAGCTGGACGGCGACGTCGCCACGGAGGAGGGAGAATCGATGCTCCGGGAGCTCGCTCCGCTGTGCGACCGCCTCAAACTGGTCGGCTCTTTTTACACCCATTGACGCCCATGAAGAACTCCATCGGAACCAGCGTCATCCTGACGGTCTTCGGCGAGAGCCACGGACCGGCCGTGGGCGTGGTCCTGGACGGCCTGGCCCCGGGACTGCCCGTAGATGAGAACCGGATTGCGGAGAGCCTCGCCCGGCGACGCCCGTGCGGCCCGGCGGACACCGCCCGCGTGGAGCGGGACGACTTCCGCATCGTGAGCGGCGTCTATCAGGGCCGCACGACCGGCACGCCCCTGACGATCCTCATCCCCAACGAGAACGTACGCAGCGGCGACTATGCCGCCTTCGAACATATCGCGCGGCCCTCGCATGCCGACTATGCCGCGCAGCAGAAATACCACGGCTTCCAGGATCCGCGGGGCGGCGGACATTTCTCCGGCCGCATCACGGCGGGGATCGTCGCCGCCGGCGCCATCTGCCGGCAGGCGCTGGAAGCGAAGGGCATCTGCGTCGCGACGCACATCCTGCGCCTGGGCGACGTGGAGGACGCCCCGTTCACGGACGTCGCTTCCGAGGCCGCCCGGATCGAAGCGAAGCGCTTTCCGCTGATCCTCGACCTGGAGGAGCGGGCGGAGGCCGTGATCCTGGCCGCCAAGGCGGAACGGGACTCGGTGGGCGGTGTCATCCAGACCGGCATCGGCGGCCTGCCCGCCGGGCTGGGGGAGCCCTGGTTCGACTCGCTCGAAGGGGTGCTCGCCCGCGCGGTCTTCGCCATCGGCGGCATCAAGGGCGTCGAGTTCGGCGACGGCTTCGGCCTCGCCGGCCTGCGCGGCTCCCGGGCGAACGACCCGTTCCGCCTGCGGGACGGACGCGTCGTCACGGAGACCAACCGTAGCGGCGGGATCAACGGCGGCATAACCAACGGGATGCCCGTGATTTTCAATATGGCCGTCAAGCCCACCCCGTCCATCTCCCGCGCACAGCGGACGGTGGATTTCGTGGAGGGGAAAGAGGTCGAACTGGAACTCGCCGGCCGCCACGACCCCGCCATCATCCGCCGGATCTGCCCGGTGGTGACGGCCCTGGTGTCCGTGGTGCTTTGCGACCAGCTCGCCCTGCGTTACGGGACGGATTATCTTGCTCAGCCATGACCGGATTCATCAATTACAAGAAGGTCCTCATCGTGGGCCTCGGCATGATCGGCGGCTCGTATGCCCAGAAACTCAGTTCCCTGGGTTTTGAGGTCGGCGCGCTGGCCCGGCGGCAGGAGACCCTGGATTACGCCCTGGAGAAGGGCTATATCGCCCACGGGCGCCTGGAGGTCACGCGGGATTATGTCTCGCAGTTCGACCTCGTGGTCTCCGCCCTGTATCCCAAGGCTTTCCTGGCGTGGGTGGAGAAGTATCAGGACTTCCTCAAGAGCGGCGCCGTGATCACGGACGTGACCGGCGTGAAGCGGGCGGTCGTGCCCGCCGTCCAGGGGATGCTGCGTCCGGACCTGGAGTTCGTCCCGGCGCATCCGATGGCCGGCAGCGAGCGTTCCGGCGTGGAGTATGCCGACTGCCGGGTCTTCGCCGGCGCCAATTTCATCATCACCCCCACGGAACGTAATACTCCGGAGGGGATCGAACTGATCCGCACCCTGGGCTGCATCCTCGGTTTCCGGCACATCGCCGTGCTTACCCCCGAACAGCATGACGAGATGATCGGCTTCCTGTCGCAGCTGACGCACTGCATCGCCGTGACGCTGATGGACTGCAAGGAGTCGGAGCACCTGGCGGAGTACACCGGCGACTCGTTCCGCGACCTGACGCGCATCGCCCGGATCAACGAGAACATGTGGACGGAGCTCTTCCTGGAGAACCGCGACGAGCTGCTCTCGCAGATGGACCTTTTCCTCGAAAAGTTCATCCAGTTGCGGAACGCCCTCGCGGCGGGCGACGCCGAAACGATGAAGGAGATGATGCGCCTTTCCACCTACAGGCGTTCGTTCTTTGATAAAAAGTAGTAGATATGAACATGATATTCAAACGCAAGCTGCTGATTCCCAAGGAAGTAAAGGAAATGTACCCGATTTCTCCGGAAGGGGCGCTCGCCAAGCGCGGCAACGACGCCCGCATCCAGGCGGTCTTTACCGGGGAGAGCGACAAGCTGCTGCTGGTGATCGGTCCCTGTTCGGCCGACCGCGAGGATGCGGTGATCGAATACGTGTCCCGCCTCCGGGGCCTGCAGGAGCGCGTGGCCGACAAGATCGTGATCGTGCCCCGCATCTATACCAACAAACCCCGCACGACCGGAGCCGGCTACAAGGGGATGCTGCACCAGCCCAACCCGCAGGAGCATTCCGACATGCTGCGCGGCCTGATCTCCATCCGCAAGCTGCACATGCTGGCCATCAACGAGTCCGGCTTTTCCTGCGCGGACGAGATGTTGTATCCGGAGCATCACCGCTTCCTGGACGACCTGCTGTCGTATGTGGCGGTGGGGGCCCGCTCCGTGGAGGACCAGCAGCACCGGATGACGGCCAGCGGCCTGGACGTGCCGGTGGGGATGAAGAACCCGACGGGAGGAAACCTCTCCGTGATGATGAACGCCATCAGGGCGGCGCAGGCCGGCCATACCTTCATCTATCGCAACTGGGAGGTGGAGAGCAAGGGCAATCCGCTCACGCACGCCATCCTGCGGGGCTACATCGACTCGCACGGGATCACGCATCCGAATTATCACTACGAGGACCTGGCGCATCTGTATGAGCTGTATGCGCAGAGCGGCCTGGTGAATCCGTCGGTGCTGGTGGATACGAACCACTGCAATTCCGGCAAGCGCTACGACGAGCAGGTCCGCATTGCCAAGGAGGTGCTGCACAGCACCCGCCACAGTACGGAAATCCATGCCCTGGTGAAGGGCCTGATGATCGAATCCTATCTGGAAGACGGTTGCCAGAAGCCCGGCGAAGGCGTCTATGGCAAATCCATCACCGATCCCTGCCTGGGCTGGGAAAAGACCGAGCGCCTGGTGCTTGACCTGGCCGACCTCTGGGTCTGATCTCGGTAAAGACTACTGTTTCTTCTCGTACAGGAAGCGGCGGATCTTGTGCGTCGCGGTCTTGCTGAAGGGCTCTTTCTGGATTTCCACGTCCTTGATCTTGGAGAAGCGGCTGACTTTTTCGTTGACGAACTCCAGCACGGCCTGGCGGCGGCGCTCCAGCTCCTCGATGAACTTGTCCTCGCCTTCCAGGTTCCAGTCCAGGACGTTGTCGTCGAACTTGACCAGGGCGATGAGCCGGCCGTCGCGCTGGATGACCAGGCTGTCGCCGATGCCGTCCATGCTGTTGATCACGTGCTCGATCTCTTCGGGGTAGATGTTCTCGCCGGAGGCGCCCACGATCATGTTGCGCAGGCGTCCGCGGATGGAATAGCGACCCTTCTTGTCGACGGAGGCGAGGTCGCCGGTGCGGAACCAGCCGTCCTGGCTGAGGACAGACTGGGTGCGCTCGTAATCCTTGTAATAGCCCATCATCACGTTGGGGCCCTTGACCGTGATCTCGCCCAGGCCGGTCACGGGATTCACGTCTTCCAGGCGGATCTGCGCGCCGTGGGTGACGGGCCCGGTGGTGCCGACGTGCGTCTTGAACGGGGAGGCGGCGCACACGAGCGGGGCCGTTTCGGTGAGGCCGTAGCCGATGCCGTAGGGGAAGCCGGCGCGGTGCAGGAAGGTCTCCACCTCCGGGTCGAGCTTGGCGCCGCCGATGCCGAAGAAGTGCAGGCGCCCGCCGAAGATGCTGCGCAGCTTGAAGCCCACCAGCAGGGCGAGCAGCCGGGGTGCGTGCTCTTCCAGGTAGCTGAGGAACTTGCTGCCGCGGATGGTGGGGACGATGCTGCTCTTGTACATCTTCTCGATGATGAGCGGCACCGAAAGCATCGTGGTGGGGCGGATCTGCTTCAGCGTCTCCTTCAGGATGGTGGGGGTGGGGACGCGCCGCAGATAGCAGACGCGGGCGCCCACCGAGAAGGGGTACAGGATGCCGAGCGTCATCTCGTAGGTGTGGGCCATCGGCAGGATGGACAGGAAGACGGAGTGACGGTTCTCGGGCTGGGCGTACCAGGAATCCAGCACCGAAGCGCAGAAGTTGCGGTGGCTGAGCATCACGCCCTTGGGCGCACCGGTGGTGCCGGAGGTATAGATGAGGGCAGCCATGTCCATGGGGTTGGGCGTGGCTGCGCGGCCGTCGCAGGTGAAGGCGCGGTCGTCGTGCTTGATGAATTCGAAGGTCTCGATGTCGATGACGAGCGACAGCCGTTCCATGGCCCGCTCGCCCACTTTCTTCAGCTGGCGGCGGGATACGAAGAGGGCTTTCGCCTCGGAATGGTCCAGGATGCTCTCTACCTCGCTGGCGGACAGTTCGTTGAGCATCGGGACAGCCACGCGCCCGTAAGCGGTGACGGAGAAGAAGGCGATGCTCCAGTGGGGCATGTTCTCCGACAGGATGGCCACCTTGTCGGACGCCCCGATGCCGAAGTTCCCCAGGATGCGCGACAGGTTATCGGCGGCTTCGCGGAAGCGGGCGTAGGTGTAGGCCTGCTCGCCGTCGGTGAACTCGGCGGCGGTACGCTTGGCGTACTTCTGGGAAGCGTAGTCGTAGAGGTCGGAGAGGGTCTTGAACTCGTGTCGCATCAGTGGGTGAGGTATTTCTCAGGGTAACGGGCCCCCAGGTCCATCGATTCGTAGATCTCCTGGATGCGTCGGGTGTCCGCCGCGGCGTCGTCCGTCAGGGGGAATTTCTGCCCGCGGCCGATGCGCTTGCGCTTCCAGTCGAAGTAGCCCAGGTACACGGGGACACCGGTCTCCCGGGCGATCAGGTGGTATCCGCTCTTCCAGCGCCGGACCGGCTTGCGGGTGCCTTCCGGGGCGATGGCGAGATAGAAAGTGTCGTTTTCGTTCATCTGGCGGATCAGGCTGCGCACCAGGGCGCCGGAGTTGCTCCGGTCCACGGGAATGCCGCCCATCGCCTTCAGGATCCAGCCCAGGGGCGGGAAGAACATCTCTTTCTTGATCATGCAGAGGCCGTCTCCGCCGATCGACTTGAAGTACAGGTAGGAGATGAAGAAATCCCAGACGGTGGTGTGGGGGACGCCCAGCATGATGCATTTCTTTTCCTCGGGCAGCGGCTCCACGGCCGTCCATCCGAGTTTGCGCAGGAGCCAGCCGCAGAACTTACGCCACCTCATAACCGTGCAGTTTCCGGTATTCCTTCAGGCCTTCGCCGAAGATGTGCAGCGCCTTTTCCAGCTGGGGGACCTCCAGCACGTACGCGATGCGCACGTGGTTGCGGCCCACGCCGGGCGACTTGTAGAAGGAGGCGGCGGGCGTGACCATCGTGGTGGCGCCGTCGATGCGGAACTCGTTCAGCATCCAGCGGACGAAATCCTCCGCGTCCTCCACGGGGAGCTCCGCCACGGTGTAGAAGGCGCCGTAAGGCATCGGGGCGAACACGCCCGGCATGTCGTTGAGCATCCGGAGGGCGCAGTCGCGGCGGCGGATGTATTCCTCGCGCACCTCGTCGAAGTAGCTCTGCGGGGTGTCGAGCGCGCCGATGGCGGCATACTGGCCGAGCACCGGCGGGCACAGGCGGGACTGGGCGAACTTCAGGGCGGCGGCCATCACCTCGGGGTTGCGCGAGACGATGCAGCCGATGCGGGCGCCGCAGAGGTTGTAGCGCTTGGACACGGAGTCCGCCAGGATGACGTTCTGCTCGCAGCCGGGGATGTTCATCGCGGAAAAGTGCGGCTCGTCCGTGTAGCAGAATTCCCGGTACACCTCATCGGAGATGAGGAAGAGGTCGTGGCGGCGGCAGAAGTCGCCGATGGCGAGCATCTCGTCCTTCGTGAAGAGTTTCCCGGAGGGGTTGCAGGGGTTGCTGATCAGCACGGCGCGGGTGCGCGGGGTGAGCAGCTTCTCGAACTCGGCGATGTCCGGGACCTTGAACCCTTCCCGGATGTCGGTCGGCACGGCCTTGAGCGTCAGCCCGTTGAGATAGGCGAAAGTCTGGTAGTTGGTGTAGAAGGGCTCCACGACGATGATTTCGTCGCCGGGGTCCGCGGCCACCTGCATCGCGACGGCGAAGGCCTCGCTGCCGGCCACGTCGATGAGCAGGTCGGAGACCTTGATGTCGATGCCGATCTTCTTGTAGTATTTCTCGACCATGCCTTCCCGGAGTTCGATCAGGCCGGCGGAGTTGGTGTAGGAGAGGTGGTGCATCCCCTTGCATTTCCCGACGACCGCCTCGAAGGCGCAGTCGGGGGATTTGATGTCGGGCGCGCCGACATTGAGGTGATACACGTGGACGCCTTTCGCCTTGGCGGCGTCGGCGAGCGGAACGAGTTTGCGGATGGCGGATGCGGGCATCGCCTGGCTCTTGGCCGAGATGTGCAGAGACATATACTACTAAAACTAACTGTTATTCCTTGCAAAAATACCCAATTATCTCAAAAGCCCAAAGGCCCCGCAACTATTTTTCAACGTGCAGCGGCACATCGACGCTCCGGAGGATCGTTTCCGCGGCCATCCCCTGCGGATTGGTGCCGGGGACGCCCTGAGGGATGTCCTGTCCCAGCAGGTCGAAGAGCTGCTTCCAGTACAGGGGGAACTCGCCTTCGGCGTTCTTGAAGTTCATCGGCTCGGACCGGAAGAGGGGGTTCCCGTCCGGGTCCAGGTAACTGCAGTAAACGAGTTCCGTACAATAAAAGGCGTCGTTGTCGGGCAGGAAGGCGGAGTCGTAGGGGAGTCCGAGGTATTGCCGGGCGTTGGCGACGAACTCTTCCGCCCGGGCGTCGTCCTTGAGCCGCTTGATCTCGAAGACGGGCAGCGAACCGTCCCGGAGCGTGAAGTCCCGCAGGAAGGTGTCCAGCGGATGCCGGTCCACGCCGCGGCGGATGGTGGCGTCGATGATCCACGGCTCCCCGTCCGTCAGGTCGAGGATGGCGGTGTGGATGAGGTTGAGTCCGGCGGCGTCGCCGGTGGCATCCGCGATGGCGCTGTCCATCGAATCCGGGTCGAGGGTATAGTCGGCCGGGATGCCGACGAACACGAGGTCGCCGGTCTTCAGGGTTTCGGCTTCCGGGGCGCAGGCGGTCGCGAGGGCCAGCAGGCAGCCTGCGGAAAACAAGGCTATCTTTTTCATGGTCAGGCGATGGCGAACAGGACCAGCAGCTGCGCGGCCAGCACCCGCAGGAACATCGTGAGCGGATAGACCGTCGCGTAGCTGACGGAGATGTGGTCCGATCCGTACGCGCCCTGCGAGAAGGCGAGCACCGCCGGGTCGGTGGTGCCGCCGGAGAGCAGGCCGCAGATCTGGAAGAAGTTGAACTTGAAGATCAGGCGGGCGGCAAGCCCGGTCAGCAGCACCGGGATCAGGGTGATCAGGGCGCCGTAGAGGATCCACCAGTAACCGCCGTTCAGGACCGATTCGACGAAGTGCTCGCCGGCCCCCAGGCCGACTGCCGCGAGGAAGAAGCTGATGCCGATTTCGCGTATCATCATATTGGCGCTGGTGGTGGTGTAGGTGGTGATTTTCCACTTCGGGCCGAAGTAGCCCAGCAGGATGGCGATGATGAGCGGACCGCCCGCGACGCCGAGCTTGACCGGCTGCGGGATGCCCGGGAAGGCGATGGGGATGGACCCGAAGATGACGCCCAGGGCGATGCCTGCGAAAATCGGGATCAGGTTCGGATGGGAGAGGTCCTCGGGCTTGTTGCCGACCAGCTGCGCGACGTGGTCGATGCCCTCGAGGGGACCGACTACCAGGATGCTGTCGCCCACCTGGAGGATGAGGCTCGGACTGGCCACCAGTTCCACGCCGGCGCGCACCACGCGCGTGACGGAGACGCCGTATCTGGCGCGGATGTGCAGGTTGCGCAGGCTCGTGCCGGTGAGGGCGGGCTTGGTCACGGTCAGCCGGCGCGAGACGAGATGCTCGTCCCGGTGGACCCAGTCGCTGAGGTGCATCGGGACTTCCTCGCCGAAGATGATCCGCACCGTGTCCACGTGGTGCTGCGAGGTCACGATCAGGAGTTTGTCGCCGTGTTGGAGGACGGTGTCCGGCCCGGGTATGGAGATGACGCCGTCCCGCATGATGCGCGAGACGACGAACTTGTCGTTCATGTCGGCGGTCACGTCGATGAGGCGCTTGCCGAAGACGGCCGGATTCTCCACCGCGCAGTGCATGCGCCGGGCGGTGTCCTGGGATTCCTGTTCTTCCCGTTCCAGCTGTGCCTTTTCCGCATCGACGTCCACCTTGAACAGGCCGCGCAGCAGGATGACCAGGAAAATGACGCCGAGCACGCCCAGGGGGTAGGCGACCGCATAGGCGGAGGCGAGGACGGGGGCGTCGTCCCGGCCTGCGTCGGACAGGGCCTGCTGGGCGGCACCCAGGCCGGGCGTGTTCGTGACGGCGCCGGACATCACGCCGACCATCGTGGTCAGATTTTCACCGGTTATCCAGTGGATGGAAAGGGTGACCAGCACCGCGAGCAGGATCATGCCGGTGGCGAGGAGGTTCATCGTGACGCCGCCCTTCCGGAAGGACTGGAAGAAGCCGGGGCCGACCTGGAGGCCGATGGAGAAGACGAAGAGGATGAGACCGAAATCCTTCATGAAAGCCAGGGCGGTGGGGTCTCCGCGGAAGCCGAAGTGGCTGAGCAGGATGCCCAGGAAAAGGATCCAGGTGGTGCCGATCGATACGCCCTTGACCTTGAATCTGCCCAGCCAAAGCCCGGAGGCGATGACGAGGGCGAACAGCAGCAGGGTATGGGCGATACCTGTGCCGAAAAACAGTTCTTTCATGCTGCAAAGATACAAAAAAGAAGAAGACGGCAGCGCGTGCTGCCGTCTTCTTCGTGCGGATTGCGCCCGCGGGGGCGTTTTCCTTATTTCTTGAAGAGCATCGGAGCCATTTCATAGAGGCAGCGACGCCAGGTGAGGAACTCGTGGGCCGTGCCCTCGGAGACGTATCCCTTGGCGTTGTAGCCGGCTTCCTGCAGCTTCTGGGCGGCGCTTCGGATCTGGTCCGGGCCTTCCTTGCTGCCGCAACCGACGAAGATTCCCTTCACGGTCTTGTTGTTCATGCCGGCCGCCGCAATCTCATCGGGATTGTAGGTGCCGCCGCTGAGCAGGCCGAACCAGGCGAAGACCTCGGGACGGGCCAGGGTGATGGTGTGCGTCTCCATACCGCCCATCGACAGGCCGGCCATGGCGCGGCTCTCGCGCTTGGCGATCGTGCGGAAGTGGGCGTCCACGTACGGGATGAGCTCGTCGCAGAGGACGGTCTCGAAGCCGTTGTTCATCATCATGCCCATGCCGCCGGCAGGACGGGCGGGACGGGCCTGGGCACCCTGGGCGGGAGCACCGGGCGCAGCCGGACGGGCGCCGGGAGCACCGGCGGCGGGAGCGGCGGGACGGGCGGGTGCGGGAGCCGCACCGGGACGGAAGCCCTCATTGGTCATACCATAGGTCATCACGATGATGAACGGCTCGATCTTGCCGTCGGCGATCAGGTTGTCCATGATGAGGTTGGCGTGACCCTGGACGTGCCAGGCGTACTCGTTCTCACCCCAGCCGTGCTGGAGGTAGAGGACGGGATATTTCTTCTTGTTCTTCTCGTATCCGGCCGGCGTGTAGACGAAGGCCTTGCGGAGCTGGTTGGTGCTCTTGGACCAGAAGAGGATCTGCTGGACGTTTCCGTGCGGGACGTCGCGCTCGGCATAGAAGGCGCGGTCGTGCGCCGGGATCTCGATGCCGCTCTCCCAGCGGGTGGAGCCGTAGAAGTTCTCGGTGCCGGGGTCGTTGACCACGCCGCCGTCGATGGTGAGGTGATAGTAGTGGAAGCCTTCGTCCATCGGGCCGGAGGTGGTGCCCATCCAGCTGCCGTCCTCAGCCTTGTGCAGGACGGTGCCGCCGGAGCCGCCCAGGCCGAGGCTGACGATCACGGACGTCGCCTTGGGAGCGTTCACCTTGAAGCGGGCGTAGCCCTGGGAGTTGACCATCGGGTACTCCTGGCCGGGCTGGTTGAGTTCGGACGGCTTGAAGTCCTCGAGGACCACGGCGTTGTCCATCTTCGGGTCGAAGCCCTTGACGGCGAGGTAGGCCTGCTTGGGTTTGTAGTTCTCGTCGAAGAGGAGGGGATAGTTGTTGGCGCCCAGCCAGGAATCGCGGTCGGAGACGTTCCAGAAGGTGACGCAGTCGATCACGTCCTTGTGCTTGCGGAGCACCTTGAAGAGGTTCACGTACTGGTCCTGCTGCAGGGTGCGCTCCCAGTCGGAGACCGTGGCCTGGCCCTGGTTGAAGCGAAGTCCGCCGCCCATGTCCTGGTTGACGCGGATGTCCAGCTCGGTGAGGTGGATGTGCTTGACGACCGTGCTGTAGAGCTTGATGGCGTCGTCCACTTCCTTCATGGAAGGGCCGTAGACGTTGTAGTGGGCCTGCATGCCGACACCGTCCACCGGCACGCCGGCGTCCTTCATACGCTTGAGGAGGTTGTAGATGCGCTGGCTCTTGGCAGGCTCGGCATCGTTGTAGTCGTTGTAGAAGAGGAGGGCGTTCGGGTCGGCCTCGTGGGCGTACTCGAAAGCCTTGTAGATGAACTCTTCACCGGCGATCTGGTACATCGGGGAGTTGCGGAGCTCCGGACGGCCCGGATAGACGGGGCTGTCGGCGACCGCTTCGTTCACCACGTCCCAGCAGTAGACCACGTCCTTGTAGCGGTTCACGATGGCCTGGATGTGATGCTTCATGTTGGCGTAGAACTCTTCCTTCGGGAGAAGGTTGCCGTTCGCGTCCTGGTACATCCAGGTGCCGATCTGGCTGTGCCACATCAGGGTGTGCCCGCGCATCTTGATGCCGTTGGCGCGGCAGAAGTTGGCGATGCGGTCGGCGTCCTCCCAGTTGAACTCGCCCTTCTGGGGCTCGGTCGGCTGGGGTTTCATGGCGTTCTCGGCCGTGATGCTGTTGAACTCGCGCAGGATGACCTTGATCTGGTCGGGATCCTGAACGTTCCGGTTGTTGACGGCCACGCCGATCTTGAAGTAGTCCTTGTAGGCGTCCTTCAATCCGTCGGTGGGCTCGGGAATCTGCCGGGGTCCGAACTGGGCTCCGGCGGGGATGGCGCCCATCATCAGGGCGCACAGTCCGGCAATGAGGATTCTCTTCATTATTGAAAGGGTTTGAAAAGTGTTTCGTGGTAATCAGTCGAATTTACGAAATCCTGCAAACAATCGCAAAGCCCCGGAGGGAGAGGGGTCCTGTTCGACCCAAAATTGATAAAAAATGGAAGACGAGTGATAATCATTCGACACGGGGGCGACGGCGGAAATCGTCCAGCTGCCGGAAGCAGCAGTCATTCAGGATGCCCTGCAGGGGACGGTCGAAGTTGGCCCGTACGCTGCAGTTATGGTCGAAAATGAAGCAGATTCCGTTCTCCGGCGTGTAGGGCTTCCATTCCGGAAGGCCTTCCACGTTGGGGTCGCCCTTGATGGCGAAATTGGCCCAGCTGCGGCTCATGTTCTCCGCCAGGCGCCGGTCGGCCTCGGAAGGCTCGGGGAGCACCCGGCCGTGGAGCTCCGGCGTGTTGAAGCAGAAATTCAGCTCGTAGCCGTGTACGGAACCCTGGTCCGCGGGGGATTTCCAGGTGAACATGTACATCCAGGTCGGGGCCTTGCGGGTGGTGGCCACGGCGTCGGCGGTGATCAGGGTCTTGGGCCGGAACATCATGTCCACCGACAGGAGGTCCTGGGGCGTGTAATCCGGCCAGGCCTCGGCAAAGGCGGCCACATACTCGTCCACGCGGTCCCCGAAAGTCGGCTTCAGCTGCGCCTTGGCTTCGTCCAGGGTCATCGGCGTGCCGTAAACCCGGCGCTGGAGTTCGTTGAAGGTCGTGCCGATCATCAGCGGCACGTCCGAGGAGATGTCCGCGAAATCCGGCTGGAAGGGCTGCTGGAGCAGCACTTCGCCGTCCGGGGCGGGGCCGAAGCCCCACATCATCGGCGTACCCGGCGCCCGGGTGCCGATGCTGGCCGCCATGGCCCGCTGGCCGGCCGCGACCAGCTCGCCGTAGGGTACGTCCGCAAGCCTGTCCAGTTCGTCCGGGCCGATTCCGAGCTGCTCTACGACGGCGCGGCCGAGCTCTTGCGCCATCGCCTTGGTGTTGACGTTCAGGATGGTGCCGCTCATGATGATGGCCTTGTGGAAGAGCCCCTTTGCGGCGGGCATGCACATCAGGGTGCCGACCTTGCCGCCGCCGCCGGACTCGCCGAAGATGGTGACGTTGGACGGGTCGCCGCCGAAGGCCCGGATGTTGTCCCGGATCCATTCCAGCGCTTGTACGATGTCGAGCATGCCGACCATGCCGGAGTGCCGGTATTTCTCACCGAAGGAGGACAGGTCGAGGAATCCGAGGATGTTGAGCCGGTGGTTGAGGCTCACCACGACCACGTCCTGCCGGGCCAGTCCGTAGCCGGGGTTGCCGGCGGCCGAGCCTGAATCGAAGCCGCCGCCGTGGATCCACAGCATCACGGGCTTGCGGGCCTTGGTGTCCGTGGTCCAGACGTTCAGCACGCAGGAGTTCTTCTCGGACATCACGCTTTCCGGCATTTCGCGGCGGCCGTTCCCCTGCATCACCTGCGGGCCGAAATGGTCGCAGACCATGACGGTGTCCCATTTGTCGACGGGCAGCGGGGGCATGAAGCGTTCGACCTTGGCGTAGGGGATGCCTTTGAAGGCGAGCGTCCCTTCTTCCTCGACCCCCTTGACGAGGCCGCTTTCCGTGCGGACGACGAGCGGGTCGGAGGGGGTGCAGGCGCAGCATCCCGCCAGGGCGAGCGCCGTGCAGAGAATAGTGTTCAGGAATTTCATGGTTGGGAACTTGCTATTTGAACAGGAACGGAGCCATCTCGCGGAGTATCCTGCGCCAGGTCAGGAACTCGTGGGCGGTACCCTCGGAAACATAGGACCGGGCATTGATTCCGGCGGCACGCAGGGCGGCGGCGGACCTGGTGACGGCGTCGCCGTTCTCCTTGCTTCCGCAACCGATGAAGATGCCCTTCACCTGCTTGGGATCCTTGATGTCGTCCGGGGAGTAGGAACCGCCGCTGAGGAGACCGTAGTAACCGAACATTTCCGGACGGCGCAGGGTGATGATCGTCGTCTCATATCCGCCCATGGACAGGCCGGCCATGGCGCGGCCGAACTTGTCGGTGCGGGCCTTATAGTGTGATTCGATATACGGAACGAGTTCATCACAGAGTACGGTTTCGAAATCTTCGGCCGTGTATTCATTCATATGGCCAAAGGGGACGTCATTGATCATTCCATAGGTGGTCACGACGAGGAAAGGCTCTATCTTGCCCTCGGCGATGAGGTTGTCCATGATGAGGTTGGCGCGGCCCTGGTTGAACCAGGCATATTCATTCTCACCCCAGCCGTGCTGCAGGTAAAGGACGGGGAACCGCTGCTTCTTCCTGGCGCTGTCGTAAGTCGGAGGGACATAGACGAAAGCGCGGAGGAGTTTGTTCTGGCTCTTGGACCAGAAACGCACCTCCTGTACGGTTCCGTGCGGGACGTCGCGCTCCTCATAGAATGCGCGGTCGTGTGCCGGGATCTCGATGCCGCTCTCCCAGCGACACGAACCGAAGTAGTTGTTGGTGCCGGGATCGTTCACGACTCCTCCGTCGATGGTGAGGTGATAGTAGTGGAAGCCCTCGTCCAGGGGACCGGCGGTCGTGCCCATCCAGTAGCCGTCTTCGGTCTTCTGGAGAACGGTGCCGCCGAAGCCGCCCAGGCCGAGGCTCACGATGACCGACTGGGCTTGGGGCGCATTTACGCGGAAGCGGGCATAACCCTGGGAGTTGACCATCGGATATTGCTGCCCCGGCTGATTCAGTTCGGAAGGACGGAAATCCTCGAGAACGACGGACTGTGCAAAGGCTGCGGAGGCCCCAAGCAGGAGTGCGCACAAGCCCGGAAGGAAATGTTTCTTCATAACAGGAATTGTATGGTTTTAGCGAATAATGTTCCAATGTACATATTTGTCACGAGAAAACAAAATGCCGTTGCTCATACGGGAGCAACGGCATACAAAAAAAGAACAAAACCAGAAGGTTTTGTTCTTTAGCGGTGCGGACGAGGCTCGAACTCGCGACCTCCGGCGTGACAGGCCGGCATTCTAACCAAACTGAACTACCACACCTTGAGTTCTTTCATTTGGAAAGCGGATGCAAAGATAACCATATTTTGGGAATCCGCAAGCATCTTGAAAAAAAAGTTTGTTTTATTCCGTTTTCTCCACGGCCCGGTTTCCCGCTCGCCCGCGCGTGTATTGCAAGGGAGAAAAAAAAACGTTAGATTTGCATGTTTATAACTTGGAAACGACTAATACGACTTTTTTCATATGAAGAGATCGGGACTGATCATCACCGCGTTCTGCCTCTGCCTGGGTTTCTCCGCATATGCGCAGATGACGGAAACGCAGATCATCAATTATGTGAAGGCGGGCGTGGCCGCAGGAAGGAGCGAGACTGAAATCGGCATGGAACTGCAAGCCCGTGGCGTTACGGCGGAGCAGATCGAATCGGCCAAGACGCGTTTTGGCCAGAGTACCTCGGCAGCTTCGGTTACCGAGCAGGCGCTCCGCCAAGGCGTCGTCGACCGGGAGTCTCGTCAGGAAAACGCTGAGGCTGAGGCAGTGGACGGAGTCCTGGATGCCGTGGCTGCCGAGACGGCTGACCCGAATGCCGCCGGAGCCGATACCTGGCTTTTCGGGCACGACATCTTCAACCAGCGCGCCTTGAGTTTCGAGCCCAACGTGAATGCCGCCACACCGGAGAATTACAAACTGGGGCCCGGCGACGAACTCCTGATCGAGATTTTCGGATACAGCGAAGCCAGCTATAACAAGACCATCTCGCCCGAAGGGATGATCAGCATCAGCCAGGTGGGCCAGATCCAGCTCAGCGGCCTGACCATCCGGGAGGCATCCGAGAAAATCAAGAAGGCACTCGTGTCCAAATATGCGAGCATCGGCGGAAGCCGGCCGAATACGACAGTCAGCGTGACCCTCGGGCGGATCCGCACCATCCAGGTGAACGTGATGGGCGAGGTGAACACGCCCGGAACCTTCCGCCTGTCGTCGTTCTCTACGGTGTTCAACGCCCTGTACCGGGCGGGCGGCGTGAAGCCCGCGGGTTCGCTCCGTGCCATCCGCGTGATGCGCGGCGGGGAGCAAGTGGCGCTGGTGGACGTCTATGAGTATCTGCTGGAAGGCCGGTCCGAAACGGACATCGCCCTTCAGGAAGGGGACATTGTGATCGTTCCTCCTTATCAGAACATCGCTTCCATCAGCGGCAGCGTCAAGCGCCCGATGTCCTATGAGATGCGCGGCGGGGAAAGCCTGCAGACGCTGATCGACTACGCGGGCGGCTTCAAGAGCGACGCCTATCCGGACGACTTCCGGGTCATCCGCGAGAAGGGGCCCGAGCGCCGCGTGTTCACGGTCAAGGCTTCCGAAGCCCCCTATTTCCGCCTGGAGGACGGCGATTACGTCTCTGTCGGAACGAACCTGGACCGCTATTCCAACAAGGTGGAGGTGCGGGGATACGTGTTCCGCCCCGGCATGTTTGAACTGGGCGGCGGAATCGCCACCGTCCGCCAGCTGGTCGAAAGCGCCGGCGGCCTGAAGGAAGACGCCTTCCTGTCGCGTGCGGTCATCCTGCGGGAAAAGGACGACCTTTCCCTGGAGACCGTCTCCTTCGACCTGGGCGCCGTGCTCTCCGGTTCCGCTTCGGATATCCTGCTGCGGAAGAACGACATCCTGGTCGTCTCCGGCATCTATGAACTGTCGAACCGGGGGACGCTGACCATTAACGGACTGGTGGCCAGCCCGGGCACGTTCCCGTTCTCGGAGAACACGACCGTGGAGGACCTGATCCTGCAGGCGGGCGGCTTGCTGGAAGGCGCCTCGACCGCCCGCGTGGACGTGGCCCGGCGGCTGACGGATCCTGCCAGCACGGTTTCCGGCAGCGAGATGGGCGAGAGTTTCTCCTTCGCCATCAAGGACGGACTTGCCGTAGACGGCGGGGAGGACTTCATCCTGCAGCCTTATGACGTCGTTTCCGTGCGTCCGAGCCCGGGATTCAAGCCTCAGCGTTTCGTGCGGGTCGAGGGCGAGGTCAATTTCCCCGGCAGCTATGTGCTGGTCAGCGACGGGGAACGCCTCTCCGAAGTGGTGGCCCGGGCCGGCGGACCGACTTCGCGCGCTTATCTGCACGGCGGTGTCGTGATGCGGCAGATGAACGACGAAGAACGCCGCCTGCGTACCTATACCCGGGAAGCTCTCCAGCGGGACGCGGCCCGGGATACCATCAATGTGAATTCGGTGGACCTTTCCACCGAGTATTCCGTGGGAACCCAGATGGACAAGGCGATCGCGAATCCCGGTTCCAAGGATGACCTCATCCTCCGGGAGGGCGACCGGATATTCATCCCCGAATACATCAACACCGTGTCCGTGCAAGGCAACGTCATGCTGCCCAATACGGTGCTATATGAACCGGGGAAGGGCGTGGGCTATTATGTGAACCTGGCCGGCGGCTACGGTTTCCGGGCCAAGCGGAACAAGGTGACCATCGTGTACCAGAACGGCAGATCGACCTCCGTCAGCAGCTTAAGTGCGAAAGTGGAACCGGGCTGCGTGATCATGGTGCCGGACAAGCCGGAGCGCAGGGGCATGGACCGTTCCGAGGTGATGGCGATCGCATCGGCATCTTCGTCGCTCGCCACCCTCGCCGCCACGGTCTTCAGCATTATCAGAAGTTCGAAAAACTAGGCGTTTATGGAAGAGCAGAAATACCAGGTTCCTGCATTTAATGAGGAAGAATACGAAGAGATAGACCTTTTGGAACTGTTGCGCAGCCTGCTGAAGGAATGGAAGAGTATCCTGCTGTGGGCCGGTGTGGCGGCCGCCGTCGGCATCCTGATCGCCTTCAGCATTCCGGACCAGTATTCCGTGACGGCCAAGATGGTTCCCGAGCGGGTGCGCCAGAGCAACAACAATGTGTCCGCCATCGCCAGTATGGCGGGCATCAATCTCGGTGCCTCCAGCACATCCGATGCTTTCTCTCCAGACCTGTATCCGGTTATCATCAGTTCCAACCCTTTCGTAACGGATCTCTTTCCCATTCCCGTCGAGTATAAGTGGAAAAAGGAAGCAGTTTCTTCCGATTACTATTCCTATATGCTGAATATCTATCGGGAACCCTGGTGGGTGTTTTTGAAACGGCTCCCCTCCAAACTGAAATCCCTGTTCAGGAAGACTACGCCCGTTACCGGATACGAGAACCTGGATCTTTCCCGTCTGACTTCCGAGCAGAGCCGGGTGGCATCGCGCATCCGGAACTCACTGTCCCTGAAGGTGGACAAGAATACGAATGTCGTATCATTGACGGTCAAGGCGCAGGACCCCGGAGTGGCGGTCCAGGTAGCGACAGAGGTGGTCGAGCGCCTGAAGGCATATCTGGTGGACTACCGGACGGAAAAGGCCCGTAGGAATCTGGACTACTACCAGAAACTCTACGACGACTACAAACAGAAGTATTACAGTTCCCAGCAGCGCTATGCCAGCTATGTGGACAGCCATCAGGGGGTGGTCCTGCAGCGGGTCCGAACCGAACAGGAGCGTCTGCAGAATGAAATGAACCTTCATTTCCAGCTCTATAACACTTGCGCGCAGCAGTTGCAGGCCGCCGAGGCCAAGGTGCAGGAGGAAACGCCGGTCTTCACGATGATCAATCCACCCGCGAGGCCGTTAAGCCCATCCAGCCATTCCCGGGGATTGATTATCATTGCCTTGGCATTACTGGGCGCTGTTGCGGCCTGTTTCTGGATTCTGCTGGGGCGCGGTTGGGTCTCCCGGCTCAAGAAGAGGGATGATCCCGCGGCTGCACCGGAGCAGCCGGAGCCGGATCCCCGTCCATAGGGAGATTCCCCCGTGGAAGAATACATCGAGGTCAAAGGCGCCAGGGTCAACAACCTCAGGAATCTGACCCTGCGGATCCCCCGCGGAAAGTTCGTGGTCATCACGGGCATTTCCGGTTCGGGCAAGTCTTCCCTGGCCTTCGATACGCTCTATGCCGAGGGGCAGCGCCGCTTCTCGGAAAGCCTTTCCTCCTATGCCCGGCAGTTCCTGGGCCGGATGACCAAACCGGACGTGGATGCCATCGACGGCATCCCGCCCGCCATCGCCATCGAGCAGAAAGTCAGCGTGCGCAACCCCCGCTCGACCGTCGCCACCACGACCGAGATCTACGATTTCCTGCGGCTGGTGTTCGCCCGCATCGGGCACACCTTTTCCCCCGTGTCCGGGCGGGAAGTGCGCCGGGATTCCGTCCAGGACGTGCTGGACGCCCTGGCTGCCTGGCCCGACGGGACCGTCTACCTGCTGGCCGACCTGGGCTGGAGCGGCCGGACGGACCGCACCGAACTGCTCCTGCAGCTCAAGGAGGACGGCTACAACCGGCTCTACGCCGACGGCGTGCCGGTCCGGATCGACGAGGTGCTGCAGCGCGGCGCGGAGTCTTTCGCCGACGCCTCCCTGCTGGTGGACCGCGTCCGCCTGTCCGGCCCGATGGCGGCGGACACGCGCACGCGCCTGCTTGCCTCGGTCGCGGATGCCTTCAATCGCGGCGACGGGCGTATCGCCCTGGCCGGCGAGGACGGCACCCTGCGGCAGTTCTGCAACCGTTTCGAACTGGACGGCATTACCTTCCGCGAACCGGACGAGTACCTGTTCAGCTTCAATTCCCCGCTTGGCGCCTGTCCGACCTGCGGCGGCCTCGGCAAGATCATCGGGATCAGCGAGGACCTCGTGGTCCCGGACAAGACCAAGAGCATCTACGACGGCGCCATCGCCTGCTGGCGCGGCGAGAAGATGGGTTGGTTCAAGGACCGCCTTGTCGAGGTGGCGGACCGTTACGGCATCCCTATTTTCGAACCTTACTGCAACCTGTCCCGGGAGGTGAAGGACCTCATCTGGAATACCAAATACGTGGAAGGGGATCCGGACAGTTTCGTCGGTATTCACGATTTCTTCGCCTGGGTGGAGACGCAGCGCTACAAGATCCAGTTCAAGTTCATGCTGAGCCGCTTCAGCGGACGGGCCAGCTGCAGCGACTGCGGCGGCAGCCGCCTGCGCCGCGAGGCCCTGTGGGTGAAAGTGGCCGGGAAGACCATCCACGACGTGCTCCGGATGAATGCGGAAGACGCCCTGGCTTTCTTCCGCGGGATCGAGCTCTCCGAAACGGAACGCGCCATCGCGGCGGAACCGCTATCCGAGATCGTTTCCCGCCTGCAGTGCATCCTGGACGTCGGATTGGGCTACTTGACCCTGGACCGGGCCTGCAACACCCTGTCCGGCGGCGAGAGCCAGCGCGTGAACCTCGTGACGGCGCTGGGCTCCAGCCTCGTGGGCTCGATGTACATCCTGGACGAACCCAGCATCGGCCTGCACCCGCGCGACACCGAGCGGTTGATCGGCGTGCTGCGCCGCCTGCGCGACATCGGCAACACGGTCATCGTGGTCGAGCACGACGAAGAGATCATCCGGGCGGCCGATTTCCTGATCGACATGGGTCCCCGGGCCGGGGTGAACGGCGGCGAAGTCGTTTTCTCCGGGACCGTCGCCGGCGCGAAGAAAAAGGACATCGACGGCTCCCTGACCCTGCAGTACCTGAACGGGCGTCGGCAGCGCTATCTGCGCGAGAAGCGCCCGTGGAATTACAGCATCACCGTGAACGGGGCGATGGAGCACAACCTCAAGGACATAGACGTCCGTTTCCCGCTGGGGGCCCTGACCGTCGTGACCGGCGTCTCCGGTTCCGGCAAGTCTTCGCTGGTGGGAGACATCCTCTATCCGGCCCTGTACCGGCGCATCCACGAATCCGGCGACCAGCCGGGCACGCACCGCGGCCTGTCCGGCAACCTGGACCGCATCACGCGGGTGGAGTACGTGGACCAGAATCCCATCGGCCGTTCGTCGCGCTCCAATGCCGTGACATACCTGAAGGCCTACGACGGCATCCGGAAGCTGATGGCGGCCCAGCAGGCGGCCAAACTCGCCGGTCTGAACGCCAACCATTTCTCGTTCAACACCGAAGGGGGCCGCTGCCCGGAGTGCCAGGGCGAGGGCGTCGTGCGCATCGGGATGCAGTTCATGGCCGACGTCGAGATGGTCTGCGAGGAATGTGGCGGCAAGCGTTTCCGGCCGGAAGTGCTCGAGATCCGCTACCGCGGGAAGAACATCGACGACATCCTGAACCTGAGCGTGGACGAGGCGGTGGACTTCTTCTCCGCGGGTCCCGAAGACGAGGCGAAGGGCGTCGCGGCCCTGCTGCGCCCCCTGCAGGACGTGGGCCTGGGCTACCTCAAGCTCGGTCAGAGCAGCTCCACCCTGTCCGGCGGCGAGAGCCAGCGCATCAAACTGGCCTATTTCCTGTCGCTGAGCCAGGGCAAGGCGAAGTCCGACAGGATCCTGTTCATCTTCGACGAGCCCACCACCGGCCTGCACTTCTACGACGTGGAGAAACTGCTGCGCTCCTTCGACGCCCTGCTCGGCGCCGGCCATTCGCTGGTGGTCGTCGAGCACAACCTGGATGTCATCCGCGCGGCGGACTGGGTGATCGACCTCGGTCCCGACGCGGGCGACCGCGGCGGCCGTGTCGTGTTCGCCGGCACGCCGGAAGACCTTGCCAAAGCCGATACTTTTACCGCCAGATACCTATGAAAAAGATAGCCGCCCTCACGATGGTCCGCAACGACGATTTCTTCCTGCGCAAGTGGGTGGAATACTACGGTGCGCAGCTGGGAAAGGAGAACTTGTACATCTTCTTCGACGGCACCGACCAGGTCATCGCCCCGTTCTGCGAAGGAACGCACGCCGAATTGCACGAGAAGATCGGCCTCCACGTGGTATCCGCGGAGAAGGGCCGCCTGCGCTTCCTGTCGGAACAGGCCGCGGCCCTGCTTGAACGGGGATACGATCTCGTGATCGGCGTGGATGCCGACGAGTTCATCGTCGTGGACCCGAAACTGGGCCTGAGCCTGCCGGAGTACCTGAGCCGGAAGAAGATCCGGGTATGCCTGTCGGCGCTTGGCCTGGATTTCGGCCAGAAACTGGGGGAAGAGGCCGACATCACCGACGCGGAGCCGTTCCTCCGCCAGCGGCACTATGCTCAGATCGGCACGCGCTACACCAAGCCTTCCGTCGTGGCCAGGCCCTGCATCTGGGGGTCCGGCTTCCACCGGGTCAAAGGGCACAACTTCCACATAGGCAAGGATTTGTATCTGCTGCACTTCGGCTATTTCGATATGAAGCGCCTGCAAGCCCGCCTGCAGGACGCCGAGCGGGTCGGGCGGGGAGAAGGCCCCCATATGCAGAAGCGCGGCCGTACGATCCGCTATGTCACGGAACTCCCCGCGCGTGATTTCGACCGCTGGACCCGCTTCGGCCGCATCTGCCAGACGATCTGCCGACCGCCCTACGCCCTGAACAAGCCCGCGATGTTCGAACTCCGGATCGTGGTCCGCATCCCGGACCGCTTCGCGGACATCGTCTAGTCCTTCGTTTTCAAAGCGTCACAGAAATAATCGATGATGCGGGTATCCACCCGCTCGTCGAATTTCCGTGCCCAGAAATGAGGCAGGCCCAGCAGCAGGTCCTTGTCGTCCAGGGTGAACGTCCAGGGATGCCGGATGCTTTTGCCCCGGGTCCAGTCGATGAAGCGCAGGTTGGCGGTATTGTAGATGTCCTGGTTCTGGACGTGTTCAAGCGGGTCGAAGAGCCGCTCGCGGAAAGGGGAATCCCAGATCAGGGTGGCCAGGAAAACCTCGTCCGGGGTGTTTGTGTGCCGGAAGACCTTTTCCAGCCAGGCTTCCCGGGACAGGACGTATTCCGCACAGTCGTGCGTGATGCTGAACCATTGGGCGGCGAAGCGGAAGTCCACATCCCGGTTGATTCGGATGTCCAGGGCCATCAGGATGCCCTTGAAGGCGTTGTTCAGCAAGTTGGTCAGGAAGAAGCCGGTCCCCTCCGGAAACAGGGTATAATAGCGGAAACGGCTCGGGGTGGTCGGTTTCAACTGCCAGTAATTCAGGAATTCCCGGTCAGGATGCTGTGCGAAAAAACCATGGATCGTATCCTGGTCCTTGATGGGGAGGTCCTGCCCGCTGAGCAGGTGGTAGAAGGCATATCCGCCGGGAACGGCGGCTTTCAGCAGGGCCAGTTCGACGCGCATGATGCTTACACCGCCCCAATGCACGGAGATGCGCGGTCTGATGAAAACGACCCGGGAATGCCTGCAGCAGCCTTCCAGCGCATCCGGCCCGAAAGGCGCCTTCCGGTCGATATGGACGAAAATGTCGTTGCGGGGATCGTCAAGAAGACCGAGCAACTTGCGCACTTGTCCGGGACAGGTGTGCACGAGCAGAAGATAGGCATGTCTGGCGGCATCCACATTACAAAGATACGCTTTTTCAGCGAATAATGTAGTGGAACTCGTCCGGACCGTCTATGGTCAGCGCCACTTCCTTCGTGCAGCCGCGGGGCAGGGGCGGCAGCGGAACTTCGAACGAGCAGGTCTCCCCGCCGATCCTGCACTCGAATTCCAGGGAGGGGCGCGGCGTGCCCAGGATGTTTTCCGGGGTGTCGTTGGGGTAGCACCAGAGGTCGATTTCCGGGTGCTGCGGGAAATAACCGATATCGCAGGGGAGGGGCGTCCAGGGGCCGGAGTCCAGCAGTTCCGCGGGCCGGAATTCTTCCAACCGCAGGATTTCCGCGTTGTCCGGCAGGTCGACCAGGCGCACCCGCGGTTCTTCCAGCAGTTCGTATCCGTCCATCGTGTTGGCCACTTCGGCCAGGCGCACCCGGCAGAGCAGGGGGCGGAGCGGGACCGTCCCGGCGCCGTTTTCCGTGACGGCCTCCCCGCCCAGGACGGGGCGGGCCGGGTCGTCGTCCCGGAAGGCGAAGGCGAGCTGCTTCATCGCGTCGTAGCGCTCGAGCGCCTTCAGGTTGAAGCGCTGCGGACTGTTGGCGATGCCCACGAGGATCTTCTCGCCGGGCAGCGCGCGCAGCGTCAGTTCCGCAGGCAGGGAATCCAGCCGGACGTGACGCTCCAGCATGCGCGTACCTTCGCTGCCGTACACGAAAAGGTCCATCAGCCGCACGGGCGTGCCGGCAGGATGCCAGCGGACGGTAAAGTCAGCAGAATCCGGAACGGCCTCCGGCGGCTCTTCTTCTATGATTTCGGGCGGATCCGGCTTGCGGCAGGAGAGCGGAAGAACCGGCGGCAGCAAGATTAAACAGCAAAAGGCAAGAAATGACCCCGCATCCCGCAGAATGCCGGGACGCTGGACTAGGTCGGGCAAGAAAACAGCCCGCCGGTTCTTCGCTTTCCGTAAGGATTCCATACGGAACAAAAGTACGCGGCGGGCGGCTTTCCCCCAAGGATCAGAAAAAAAGCGCAGGGGGTAATTGCTTTTTTTTACGGCTTTTTCTCTTTTTTATCCTCCGAAGTTGTCGTAGAGGACGTTCTCGGGCGGGACGCCCAGGGAATCCAGCAGGTTGTTGACGGAGGAGACCATCATCGGCGGGCCGCACATGAAGTACTTGATGTCTTCGGGCGTCTCGTGGTTCTTCAGATAGGTCTCGTACATCACGTTGTGGACGAAGCCCGGGGTGTACTTCACGCCGGCGACGTCCGCGGCGGGATCGGGACGGTCCAGGGCCAGGTAGAACTTGAAGTTCGGGAACTCCTTCTCGATCTCGGCGAAGTCCTCCAGGTAGAAGGCCTCCACGAGGGCGCGTGCGCCGTAGAAGAAGCTGACCTTGCGCGGGGTCTTCATGGTCCGGAAGAGCTGCATGATGTGGCTGCGGAGCGGAGCCATGCCGGCGCCGCCGCCCACGAAGATGTACTCGAGATCCTCGGGATCGTCCTTCGGGAGGAGGAACTCACCGTAAGGGCCGCTGATCATCACCTTGTCGCCCTTCTTGCGGGAGAACACGTAGGTGGAGGCGACGCCCGGCGGCACGCCCGGGACGAACTTGAAGACGCCCTTGGGCTGGGTGCGGTCGAACGGAGGCGTCGCGATGCGCACGTTGAGCTTGATGATGCCCTTCTCGCCCGGATAGGAGGCCATGGAATAGGCCCGGATGGTGGGCTCGGTGTTCTTGAACTTGAGCGAGGTGATGCCGAACTTCTCCCAGTCGCCCTTGTAGATGTCGGCCACGCCCATGTCGGCGAAGTCGGCCTCGTACGCCGGGATGTCGATCTGGATGTATTCGCCGCTCTTGAACTCGAGGTCCTCGCCTTCGGGAAGGCGGACGGTGAACTCCTTGATGAAGGTCGCGACGTTCTCGTTGGAGATGACCTCGCATTCGAGTTTCTTGACGGAGAGGGCGGACTCGGCCACCTGGATCTTCAGCTTGTCCTTGACCTTGACCTGGCAGCCCAGGCGCCAGCCGTCCTTGATCTGCTTGCGGTTGAAGAAGCCGGTCTCGGTGGGGAGGATCTCCCCGCCGCCCTCGAGCACCTGCACCTTGCACTGGCCGCAGTTGGCCTTGCCGCCGCAGGCGGAGGGGAGGAAGATCTTCTGGGAGGCGAGGGTGTTCATCAGGGAATCGCCCGGGGCCACGTCGAGGACTTTCTTGCCGTTGTTGATGTCGATCTGGACGGTGCCCTTCGGGGTAATCTTGTCCTTGACGAAGAGCAGGAGGGCGACGAGAATCAGCGTCACGATGACGATGACTGCGATGGATGCGATGATAGTCTGTGTCATGGCCGCTTACAGTTGAATACCCATAAAGATCATGAACGCCATGCCCATCAGGCCCACCGTGATGAAGGTGATGCCGACCCCCTTGAGCGGGGCGGGGACGTTGCTGTAGGAAAGTTTCTCGCGGATGGCGGCGAGGCAGACGATGGCGAGGTACCAGCCGATGCCGGAACCGAGCGCATAGACGGCCGCCTCCCCGAGGTTCGCCAGGTCGCGCTGCTGCATGAAGAGCGAACCGCCCAGGATGGCGCAGTTCACCGCGATCAGCGGCAGGAAGATGCCAAGCGAGGAATACAGCGAGGGAAGGTATTTCTCCACGATCATCTCGACGAGCTGCACGAAGGCGGCGATCACCGCGATGAAGATGATGAAACTCAGGAAGCTCAGGTCCACTTCGGCGAACTTGGGACCGAGCCAGGCCAGTGCGCCGGGCTGGAGGACGAAGCGGTTGAGCGCCCAGTTGATGGGGAGCGTGCAGAACAGCACGAAGATCACGGCGAGGCCCAGGCCGTTGGCCGTCTTCACGTTCTTCGATACAGCCAGGTATGAGCACATACCCAGGAAGTATGCGAAGATCATGTTGTCAACGAAGATCGACTTGACGAATAAGCTGATGTATTCCATAGGGCGTCGCGATTATTTCTCCTGGAGGTCCTTGTCGAACGCGCGGTGCGCCCAGATGATGCATCCGAGCAGGATCAGCGCGAACGGCGGCAGGATCACGAGGTTGTTGGGGATATAGCCGGCAGGCAGGACCCGCAGGCCGAACAGGGTGCCGCTTCCGAACAGTTCGCGGAAGAAGGCGACGATGATCAGGATGAGGCCGTAGCCCACGCCGTTGGCCAGGCCGTCCAGCAGCGAGGGGATGGGCTTGTTGCCGAGGGCGAACGCCTCGATGCGTCCCATCACGATGCAGTTGGTGATGATGAGGCCGATATAGACGCTCAGCTGCTTGTCGATGGCGTAGGTGCCTTCGCCGGCCTTGAGGATCTGGTCCACCAGGATGACCATCATGGCCACCACGACCAGCTGCACGATGATGCGCACCCGGTTCGGGATGCTGTTGCGGAGCAGTGAGCAGATGAGGCTCGACAGGCCCGTGACCGCGATCACGGAGATGGCCATCACCAGCGCGCCCTTCAGCTGCACCGTGACGGCGAGCGAAGAGCAGATGCCGAGGATGAGGACGGTGATCGGATTGCCCTTCAGGATCGGATTCAGGATGGTTTCTTTGAGTTTCTTGTCCATAAGGCTATTCCTCCTCTGCTTTGGCGTTGTCCGTGAAATGCTTCTCGTAGGCCTTGAACCAGACGTTCAGCGCATCGTTCAGGCCCTTGGAGGTCATCGTCGCGCCGGTGATGGCGTCCACCGCGTTCGCGGCGCCGCCCGTCTCGGCGTTCTTGGAAAGGTTGAAGAGCGGCTCGGAGCCGAAGGCCACCTGCCGGCCCGCGAACTTCTCGCGGAACCAGGCTTCGTCCTTGATCTTGGCGCCGAGGCCCGGGGTCTCGGACTCATGGTCGAAATAGGCGCCGGCGATGGTCTTGCCGTCCGGCTGGAAGGCGATGTAGCCCCAGACCGGGCCCCAGAGGCCGGCTCCGTAAACGGGAATCACGCAGATGCCGCCTTTGAAGACATAGACGGGGAGCGTGGCCTGGCCGCCTTCCTTGATGGCCTTGTCCTGGGGTTTGAGCCTGTCGACCAGTTCGATCCGGCCGCTGTCCGTGCCGAGCGTGCCGTTCTGGGCGCCGTCCAAGCCGATCGTGTAGGCTTGCTCGATGTTCTCGGCGTACAGCCGCAGGATGTCCTGGTTGCGGGTTGCGTAAAGTTCGTCCGTCGGCTTGACTCCGGCCGCGGACATCATCTGGCGGAGGGTCTCCGCCTTGGCGTTGGCGTTCTGGAGGGGCCCCAGTTTCATCGCCGTGAAAGAGAGGATCGCCGCCACGACCACCACCACCAGGGCGGTGTAGACTACCGTATAAACGTTGCTGTTGGTATTCATAGGGCTAGGCGGTTTGGCGTTTTTTCTCCCTGCGGGACAGGTGTGCGCTGATCACGCAGTGGTCGATCAGCGGGGCGAAGACGTTGCAGAGCAGGATGGCGAGCATCATGCCCTCGGCATAGCCGGGGTTGAACAGGCGCACCATGATGCAGAGCGCGCCGATAAGCAGGCCGTAGATCCACTTGCCGCATTCGGTCTGCGCGGAGGTCACCGGGTCGGTGGCCATGAACACGATACCGAAGGCGAAGCCGCCGTACAGGAGCTGCATGTAGCAGGGGATGGTGCTGATGCCGGCGAGGTCGCCGATGGCACCCACAAGCAGGGCGCCGAGCACGCCGCCGGCCATGATCTTCCAGCTGGCGATGCCGGTCCAGATGAGGATGGCGGCGCCCAGCAGGATGGCCAGGACGGAGGTCTCGCCGACGGAGCCCGGGACCGTGCCGATGAAGAGGTCCCAGAAGCCGGTGCCGTACTGGGCGGAAGCGCCGTCCAGCGCCAGCGGGGTGGCGCCGGTAAAGCCGTCCACCAGTTTCTCGGCCGGTTTGTAGTGGATCCAGCAGTCGGAACCGGACATGTAGTTCGGGTAGGAGAAGAAGAGGAATGCGCGCGTGAGAATCGCCGGGTTCACGATGTTCATGCCCGTGCCGCCGAAGACCTCCTTGCCGAAGATGACCGCGAACGCGACCGCGAGGGCGAGCATCCACAGGGGGATGTCCACGGGGACGATGAGAGGGATGAAGAAACCGGACACGAGGTATCCTTCGCTCACTTCCTCGCCGCGGATCTGGCTGCAGGCGAACTCGATGCCCAGGCCCACGATGTAGGAGACGAGGTAGAGCGGGAGCACCCGCAGGAAACCGTACCACCAGTTCCCGAGGATGTTGAGGCGGGGGTCACCCACCGCGAGGCCGTGCTGGTAGCCGACGTTCCACATGCCGAAGAGGGCGGCCGGGACGGCGGCGATCACCACGAGGATGAGGATGCGTTTGAGATCGATGGCGTCACGTACGTGGGAACCCTTGCGGGTGACGGTCCCGGGCACGTGCAGGAAGGTCTCGAAAGCATCGACCGTTGAATGCAGCCAGTAAAGTTTGCCGCCTTTTTCGAAAATCTTATTCATACTTTCAAGCCATTTCCTTGAGCATCAAGTCGATGCCCTTTTCGATCATATCCTGGATGTTGTTCTTGCTCGGATCGACGAACTCGCAGGTGGCGAGGTCTTCGGGGAGCACTTCGTAGATGCCGAACCGTTCCATCTTCTCGATCTCGCCCGCTAGGCAGGCCTTGGCGAGGAAGACCGGGTAGATGTCCATCGGGAGCACGCGGGCGTAGTAGCCGTCGTTCATCAGGAACGCGCGGGGGCCGCCGTGGAGGTTGGTGTCCATCGCATATTTCTTCTTCGGCAGGAGCCAGGAGAAGTAGCTGCGGTCGGCGCTGAACTGGTTGAAGCGCAGCGGGCGGATCCAGCCGAGCAGCTCCTTGTCGGTGCCTTCGCGGACCAGGGTGATCTGGTTGTCGAAGAAGCCGAGGTAGCCTTCCCGCCCGACGGTCCTGCCGGAGAGGATGTCGCCGCTGACCACGCGCAGCCCTTCCGAATTGCCGCAGAAAGAGGCGATTTCGCGCATCGGCATGCCCGGGACGGCCTCGATGTAGGCCGGGGCGAACGCCATCGGGCCGGTGACGGCGACCTTGCGGGCGACGTCATAGCGGCCGGTGGTGAAGAGTTTGCCGATGGCGACGAGCCCGGCCGGGGAGACGGTCCAGACCGTGTCGCCCTTGCGGATGGGCGCGATGTGGCTGATCTGCACGCCGACGTTGCCCGCCGGGTGCTTGCCGCTGAAGCGGTGCAGTTCGCATCCCGTCAGCGAGGCGAACGGGGATTCGGGTCCGTCGGCGGGGATGCTGACGTGCACCTTGCCGTCGGTGAGTTTGGAGAGGGCGTCCACACCGGCCTGGGCGGCTGCCGCGTCCTTGCCGAAGCAGAACGCAGCGTCCGCGGCGAGCGGGGCGGTGCTGAATGCGGAGATGAAGATGTCGCGGGGCCGGACGGCCGGATCGGCGACGATTCCATAGGGACGCTGGACGAGCCAGGGCCAGAGGCCGCTCCGGAGCAGCGCGTCGCGAACCTGCGCGTCGTCCAGCCCGGAGGCCTCTCTGACGCCGAAGTCCACGCACTGCCGCTTGCCGTCGGATTCGACGAGCACGCAGAGCAGCTTGCGCTTCTCGCCCCGGACGATCTCCCGGACCGTGCCGCTGACCGGCGAGGCGAGGAGGATGTCGGGGTTCTTCTTGTCCGCCATGACGGGGGAGCCGCAGAGCACGGGATCGCCTTCCTTCACGAGAAGTCTCGGAAGGAATCCCTTGAAGACGGTCGGTTCGACCGCCACGATGCCCGGTGCTGTCGTCTTGGAGACACGGAGTTCTGCTTCTCCCGCTACGGGGATGTCCAGACCCTTTTTCAAAACGAAGTCTTTTGACATGTATATAACGTTATATGATATTTAGCAAATCGCGACGCGAAGATACCACTTTTTTTCGTATTTTCGTGCCGCTATGAAGGAGAAAGAGCAAATGATCCTGGAAGGGTTGAACGACGAGCAGAAATCTGCCGTCACTTGTGTGGACGGACCGGTGTTGATCGTGGCCGGAGCGGGTTCGGGGAAGACGAGGGTGCTGACGAGCCGGGTGGCGTATATCCTTGCCTTGCAGCAGGACGCGCGCATCCTGGCGCTCACCTTCACCAAGAAGGCCGCGGGGGAGATGAAGGAGCGGATCGCCGCGATGGTGGGGGACCGCAGCGTGCGGAGGGTTGTGATGGGCACTTTCCACGCCGTTTTCGTGCGTTTCCTGCGGGAGTTCGCCGAGCCGCTGGGCTATCCGGTGAATTTCACGATCTACGACACCTCCGATTCCCAGAGCGCCGTCAAGGCCTGCCTCAAGGAGATGGGGCTCGACGACAAGGTATACAGGCCCAAGGACGTCCTCGCCCGCATCTCCTCGGCGAAGAACAACCTGATCACGGTGAAGGCCTACCAGGCCAGCCCGGAACTCCAGAAGCAGGACTATTTCGCCAAGCGGCCGCGCCTGGGCGAGGTCTATGAGCGTTACCAGCTGAAACTCAGGCAGAGCGGGGTGATGGACTTCGACGACATCCTGCTGAATATGAACATCCTGCTGCGGGACGACCGCGGGGCGCTGGAGTCCATCGCGGGCCGCTTCACGCACATCCTGGTGGACGAGTACCAGGACACCAACGCCGCCCAGTACCTCATCCTCAAGAAACTCGCGCAGTTCCACCGGAACATCTGCGTGGTGGGCGACGACAGCCAGTCCATCTACGCCTTCCGCGGGGCGCGCATCGAGAACATCCTGAATTTCAAGAAGGACTACCCGGAATGCCGGCTCTTCCGCCTCGAACGGAACTACCGGTCCACGCAGACCATCGTGGACGCGGCCAATTCCGTGATCGCCCACAACGAGGGGCGCATCCCCAAGAACTGCTACGCCGTGGGCGAAGCGGGGGAGCGCCTCCACGTGATCAAGGCCTATACGGAGCAGGAGGAGGCGGTGATGATCGTCGCCGACATTCTGGAGCGGATGCGTTCCAGGCGGGCGCAGTACCAGGATTTCGCCATCCTCTACCGCACCAATTCGCAGTCCCGAGCGCTGGAGGAGCAGCTCCGCCGGCGCAACATCCCCTATATGATCTACTCCGGCAACTCCTTCTTCGACCGGGCGGAGGTCAAGGATATGATGGCCTATTTCAAGCTGGTGGTCAACCCCCGCGACGACGAATCATTCCGCCGGGTGGTGAACAAGCCCGCCCGCGGCATCGGCGACAAGGCCCTGGGGGCCGTGGAGGCTGTTTCCCAGCAGCAGGGGATTCCGCTGTTCCAGGCGGCGCGCGAAGTGCCCAAGGTGCAGCCCTTCTGCCAGATGATCGAACGCCTGTCCGGCCTCGTGCCGGTCACGGACGCCCACGAGCTGGCGAAGCGGATCGCGGACGAGAGCGGCCTGTACGCCTTCTACAAGCAGGACACCTCCATCGAGGGGCTGTCCCGTACGGCCAACCTGGACGAGTTGCTCAACTCGGTGGCGCAGTTCGTCGAGGAGCGGGAAGAGGAGGCGGAAGACTACGCGGACGAAGGGGGAGAGGTGGGCGTGTTCACCCTGGACGACTTTCTCGAGAACGTCTCGCTGCTGAGCAACGTGGACGTCACGGAAGACGGCGACACCAACAACAAGGTGGCGCTGATGACGGTCCATTCCTCCAAGGGCCTGGAATTCCCCTACGTGTACGTGGCCGGGCTGGAAGAGAACCTGTTCCCGAGCCTTACGATGCTTTCTTCGAAGTCGGATGTCGAGGAGGAACGGCGCCTGTTCTACGTGGCCGTCACGCGCGCCAAGCGGGCGGTGGGCCTCGCCTTCGCCGGGACGCGGATGCGCAACGGCAAGCACGAGTCCAACGCGCCGTCGCGCTTCCTGAAGGAGATCGACCCGCAATATCTGGACAATCCGTTGGAAGAGGAAGATTTCGACAATTCCGGCGTCACCCACGAGTGGGGCGGCTTCGGATCCCGCTTTACCGGCGGCCGGCTGGAACGTTTCGGGAGTCGGGAAGCGGCCGGGAGCCGGCTGGGCCCCGGATCCTATGGAAGATCCTCAGCTCCAAGAATTGAATCTGCTCCAGGCCGGTATGGCCGGCAGTCCCCGGCGGGCGTAGCCGCCCGTGGCTCCGTGAACGGGGGGACCGCAAGCGCAGCGAAGCGGTGGGATGAGGGCGTACCGATGACGGAACTGTCCGTGGGACAGCGTATAGAACACAACCGTTTCGGCCCCGGAACCGTCCTGGAACTCAGCGGCAGCGCCCCCGACATGAAGGCGCGCATCCGCTTCGACGCCCACGGCGAAAAGCTCCTCCTGCTCAAATACGCGAAGATCAGGCCCTTGCAGGCCTGATCCTACTCGAAAAGCAGCCTTTCGACAAATACCTGGTGATCGCCCGCGCGCCCTTCCACGATGTGGGCGCCGTCGGGTGCCAGGCAGTGCCACAGTTCCACGGTCTCGCCGGGGCGGGCCTCCTTGTTGAAGTTGATGGTCAGTTCGCGGAGCATCTTCCCGCAGACCAGCTCCTCCGGCAGGGCGTCCATCGCCCAGACGGTGTACTTGACGTTGTTGGCGTGCTGGTTGTAGTCCACATCGGACCAGCGGACCACGTGCGTTCCGATCAGTTGCAGCTCCTCCCCGCGCGGCAGGCTTACCTTGGGTGCCATCGCCTCAATGGCGTAGTCGGTGCTCTGCGGGTCGAGCGAGACGATATCCGAGAGGAAGTCGGTGCGGGCGACGCGCCGCTCCTCGATGTTCATCACCACCCAGGAACTGGTGGAATTCACGGACGGCTCCCCGTCGGCGCCCAGCAGCTGGTAGTCGCGGATGAAGAACAGGCCCTTCAAGCCCTTGTGCCAGGTCAGGATCCGGCACGGTTCCTTGTGCGTCACGGGACGTTCGAAACGGACGTGCTGTCGGGCGAGCACCCAGGTGCAGCCGTACGGGCGGAGCTGTTCGTCCCCGAACTTCAGGCAGTCCGCTCCGTAAACGGCCATATACTGGGCCAGGTCGAGGAAAGCGGACGGGCGCAGCCGTTCCCGGCTGTCCACCTGGTAGCAGGCGACCGTAAAATCCTGCGCGAACTTGTCGCTGAAGTAGTTGTCATTCATAGCGGATCGGGTTGGTGTCGAGGGCGGTCTTGACGACTTCCAGCGCCGGGCAGCTCTCCAGCAGGTAGTCCCGCAGGAGGTCCTGCGTGAACTGTTCGCTCTGGTAGTGGCCGAGCTCTGCGAGCAGCACGCCGCCGTTCTCGAAATAATCGTGATAATGGAATTCCCCGCTCAGGAAGCAGTCGGCTCCCGCGCGGATGGCCTCCCGGAGCAGGAAGGCGCCGGCGCCGCCGCACAGGGCCACCCGGCGGATCTTCCGCCCGTCCGGCTCGGAATGCCGGAGATTCCGTACGCCGAAGGTCCGGGCCACCCGCTTCAGGAAAGCCCGGTCGTCTTCCGCTTCGGGCAGCTCGCCCACGAGGCCGGAGCCGGCCTCTTCCTCCGCTTTCGGGGAAAGCCAGGCAAGATCCTGCAAGCCGAGCAGCGAAGCGATCTTGTGGTTGACACCGCCGGGGGCGTTGTCCAGGCTGGTGTGCGCCGAATAGACGGCGACGCCGGAGAACAGCGCACGCACGATGCAACGCTGCTGGTAGGTCGCGTCGGACAGCTGGCGCAGGGGCTTGAACAATAGGGGATGATGGGAGACGATCAACTCGCATTCTTTCGCAATCGCCTCTTCTACAATCTCTTCCGTAACGTCCAGGCAGACCAGGACGCGGGAAACCTCGGCATCCGGGAAACCGACCTGCAGCCCCGAGTTGTCCCACTCGTCCTGCAGCCGCAGCGGAGCGAGGCGCTCCAGCGTGTCGATGATCTCTTTCAGTTTCATCCCTGTGTTATTTCATCCAGCGGTCCAGCCAGTCGTAGACGACGCGGTGCCAGTAGAGGGAGTTCTGCGGCTGGAGGATCCAGTGATTCTCTTCGGGGAAAACCACGAGTTTGGAGGGAACGCCCTGCATCTGCGCCGCGTTGAAGGCGGCCATGCCCTGCTCGTAGGGGATGCGGAAATCCATCATCCCGTGGATGCAGAGGATGGGGGTGTGCCACTTGGTGACCATCGTCGAAGGCGAAGCTGCGTAGTGGCGCTGGGCCTTCGGCGTGGAGGCGTAGGGCGCGCCGGCCTGCTGCATGCCGCCGAAGGTGATGCCGTCGCCGGCGGGACCGATCTGACCCGGGGTGTAGGCGTACTCGGTGAGACCGCCGTTGTCCCAGTTGGCGAACCACATCTCCTCGGTGGTGAACCAGAGCTGCTTCTCGTCGAAGATGCCGGCGTGCGCGATGAAGCAGTCGAAGAGGTCGCCGTGCAGGCCCTCCAGCATATAGGCGGAATAGCCGCCGTACGAGGCGCCCACGCAGGCGAGCTTGCTCACGTAGGGCTGGCCCTTGATGTAGCGGCCGGCGCTCAGGTAGTCCTGCATGTTCAGGCCCGGGTAGTCGCCGGAGATCTGCTCTTTCCAGGCCTGGCCGAAGGCGGTGGTGCCGCGGCGGTTGGGCAGGATCACGATGTAGCCCTGCTGCGCCATCAGGCGGTAGCACCAGCGGTAGCTCCAGTCCTGGGAGTTGCTGCCCTGCGGGCCGCCGAGCACGATCTCGATGGCCGGATACTGCTTCGCGGGATCGAACTGCGGCGGGTAGAGCACCCAGCAGAGCATCTGCTGATGATCCACCGTCTCTACGAACACGCGCTCGTCCGTCACGTCCGCAAGTTGGTCGAAGATGTGCTTGTTCTCCTCCGTCAGCTGCTTGAAACTCAGTTCCTTGGAGCTGATGCGGATGGACACGAGCTCGGTGGGGAACTTCAGGCAGTAGTAGGAGGCGAGGAGTTCCACGCCGTCCTCCTTGTCGAGCACGGCGAAGGGGGAGAAGAAGTCGAAATTCCAGTCCGGGGAGGTGACGCGCTGCACGTCGCCCGTCAGGTCGGCGCACCAGATGGCCTGGATGCCTTCGCCCACCAGGGCGTTGAAGAAGAGCTCGTCCCCGTGCCAGACCAGGCCGGCCGCGTCGTGGTCGAACCCGGGCAGCAGTTCGCGCACGTTGCTCACGGCGATGCCCACGTTCTGTCCGTCCGCCTCGTCTGCCAGGCGCTCGACGTCGCAGACGAATACGCGCTGGCGGTCCGCCTCGTAGCCGTCCCGCGCCATGGAAATCCAGGCGATGTGGCTGCCGTCGGGGCTCCAGACCGGGTCGGTGTCGTAACCGCCGTCCGTCTTGACGTCCAGGGTGGCGCCGATCAGCAGGTCATAGATATAGATGCCGCAGTTGGTGCTGAAGGCGTACTGCTTGCCCACGTGCTTGCGGCAGGAATAGACGATGTGGCGTCCGTCCGGACTCCAGTCCAGCTGCTCGGCGCCGCCGAAAGGTTCGGTCGGGAGTTCGAACAGTTCCTCGGTGCCGAGGATGTCCGCGGAGTTGTCCGGGGTGACCTTGCCGTTGCCGAGGGCGGCCACGTAGGTGCGGGGAACGTCGGTCACCCAGTGGTCCCAGTGGCGGTACATCAGATCCTCGGTAGCATAGGCCTGCGCCTTGTCCAGGTCCTGGAATTGGTCCGCAGGCTGCTGCAGGGCCGTATTCTTGACGCTGCTCACATACAGGATCTGGTTCTGATCCGGCGAGAGCTTGTAGTCGGAAATGCCGTTCGGAACGTCACTCAGCTGCACCTTCTTGCCGAGTTTGTTCCCCTTGAGGGGGGCTTTCCAGAGCTGCCCGCCCTGCAGGAAGAAGATGCTCTTGCCGTCGGCGGACCAGCGGGCGGCGCTGACGCTCTTGGCGAAGCGGGTCAGCTGGACCTTGCCGCTGCCGTCCGGATTGCAGAGGAACAGGTTGCGGCAACTCTTGTTGTCGGCTACGGAGGTGTAGGAAACGCCGTAAAGGATCCGGCTCCCGTCGGGAGAGAGCTGGGGGTCGGACAGGCGGCCGAGCGCGAGGAGCGTCTCGGGCGTCATCACGCCGTCCGCGATGCTGATGTCGGACGGACCGACGTATCCGCTGTCTTCTTTTTGTGCACAACTGATGGCCATGGTCAGACACATTAATGCGGTCAATACTTTTTTCATGATATCTTGCTGTAATCTTTGATGTCGTATTTGTCTTTGCGTAATTCCTTGAGAAGAAGTTCGTTGCGAGGCTCCTGGAGGCCGGGGTCGGCGTCCAGGACGCGGTCCGCGTACACGCGCGCCTGCATCAGCAGGGTGCCGTCCTTCGCCAGCGATGCGATGGCGAGGTTGATCGGCAGGCCGCTCTGCTGCGTGCCTTCCAGGTCGCCGGGGCCGCGCATCTTCATGTCCTGCTCGGCGATCTCGAAGCCGTCTTCGGTCCGGCACATCAGATCCAGGCGCTCCTGGGCCTCCTTGGAGGTCTTGACGTCCTTCACGAGGATGCAGTAGGACTTCTCGGCGCCGCGTCCCACCCGGCCGCGCAGCTGGTGGAGCTGGCTCAGGCCGAAGCGCTGCGCGCTCTCGATCACCATCACCGAGGCGTTGGGCACGTCCACGCCCACCTCGATCACCGTCGTGGACACGAGGATGTTCGCGCGGCCGGCCACGAAGGCGGCCATGTTGAAGTTCTTCTCCTCGTTGCTCTGCTGCCCGTGGACGATGGCGACCTTGTAATCCGGCAGCGGGAAGGCGGACACGATGTCCTCGTAGCCCTTCTCGAGGTTTTGCAGGTCCGTCTTTTCGCTCTCGAAGATGAGGGGGAAGACCACGAACACCTGGCGGCCGCGGGCGATCTCGTCCCGCATGAACTTGTACATCGCCGCCCGCCGGTTCTGCCCGATGCACATCGTCTGCACCGGTTTGCGCCCCGGCGGCATCTCGTCGATCACCGACACGTCCAGGTCGCCGTACAGTGTCATCGCCAGCGTCCGCGGTATCGGCGTCGCTGTCATTACAAGGACATGCGGCGGTATAGCCGCGTCGCCGGGAGCAGCCTCCCTCGGAAAACCGTGGCCGCCCGTGGCCTCGTGAACGGGGGGACCGCAAGCGGAGCGCTGCGGTGGGATGAGCGAAGCGAAGTTTTCAGAGGGAGCGCTGCTCCCGGGACGCGGTCCTTTGGCCCAGAGTTTAGCTCTTTGGTCCACTCCGAAACGGTGCTGCTCATCGATGACGGCGAGCCCGAGGTTCCGGAAGACCACGTTGTCCTCCAGCAGGGCGTGCGTACCCACGAGGATTCCGAGGCTCCCGTCCTCCAGGGCCGCGTGGATGGCGCGCCGCTCCTTCTGCGTGGTGCTGCCCGTAAGCAGCGCACACTGCACGGAAGTGGGCGCGAGATACTTCTTGATATTGGTGTAATGCTGCTGCGCCAGCACCTCGGTGGGCGCCATGATGCAGGCCTGGAAACCGTTGCCGATGGCGATCAGGCAGCTCAGCACGGCCACCATCGTCTTGCCGGAACCCACGTCGCCCTGCAGCAGGCGGTTCATCTGGTGGCCGCTCGTCAGGTCCGCGCGGATCTCCTTGATCACACGCTGCTGCGCGCCGGTCAGGGTGTAGGGGAGGGCGTTGTAGCACGCGTGGAAGTCCGGGCCCACCTTGGGCATAGGCAGGCCGCGCTCGCCGCGCGAACGGATGTACTTCTGCTTCAGCAGCGACAGCTGCAGGAAGAAGAGCTCCTCGAATTTCAGGCGGTAGGTGGCCTTCTGCAGCGCATAGCTGTCCTTCGGGAAATGGATGTTGCGCAGGGCGTACTGGAGCGGCACCAGGGCGTTGTCCCGCAGGACGTAGTCCGGCAGCGTCTCCCGGATCTCGGGCAGGCAGAGCGACAGGGCGGCGGCCTGCAGCTTGCACATCACCTTCCCGGTGATGCCGCCCGTCTTGAGTTTTTCCGTGCTGGGATACACGCCGGTCAGCGCTCCCTGCGCCATCGCGCCGTCCTGCGGCACGTCCACCTCCGGATGCACGATGTTCATGCGTCCGTTGAACCCCTGCGGCTTGCCGAAGAACAGGAAGGTGCTGCCCGGGGCCAGCCGCTGGTAGTTCCACCGGATGCCCTTGAAAAAGACGATCTCGATGCGTCCGGACGCGTCTTCCACGATGACGGACAGGCGCTTGACGGCGCCCCAGTGGATGGGGTTCGTCTCCTGCGAGACGACGGCGCTCTGCGGGCCGTAAAGGGTCCGGGACACGACGGTGGCCTGGATCTGGACGAAAGCCACGTCCGGAGCCACCTGCGCGATGGGGACGATCCCGCTGCGGTCGATATAGCGGAACGGATACAGATGGATGAGGTCCGAGAGGGTCTCGATCCCGAGTTCGCGCCGCAGCAGCTCAGCCCGCTTGGGTCCGACTCCGCCGAGGTACTGGATGCTCGTATTCAGTTCGTTCGCCATAGACCACAAATATACGAATTTTCACCGAGACCGGACAAAACGGCCCCGGCAGAAACGGCAGCCGTCCCGGAAAGCTGCTTCCCGGGACGGCTGCGTTTCCGTCCTGCGCCGGGGCTTTACCGCCCTCCGCCGCCGTGGCCGCCTCCGCTGAAGCCGCCACCGCCGCCGAAGGAGGTGCCGCCGCCGAATCCGCCCCAACTGCCGCTGCTGCTGCCTCCGCCGCCTCCGCTGTAGGAAGAGACGGGGGCGCCCCAGCTTGCGGCGTTGGTGATGGAACGGGACAGGCTGTTGGTCATGTAGATGATCGTGTTGAGGGTGGGGTAGTCATAGACCATCGTCTGCTCGAAGCGCACCGGATCGATGTCCTTGAGCTGCTTTGCCACCTTGTCCGCCACGCCCAGCAGGGCGCCGAACACGAGGTATTCCTGCCAGAGGTGCGCCTCGATGGCCTCCCGTTCCCCGGTCAGGGTGAAGTCTTCCAGGAATTTCCGGAAGCCCAGAAGCCCCCGCGCTTCCTTCTGCCCGGCGGTCGTGAAGCGGGATCCCACCATCCAGTTCTTCTGCCGCAGGGTGCTTTCTCCCATAACCTGGATCTTGTCGGTCCAGTTGTACAGGCGCCGGGCGTTCTGCTTGGACCAGGCGGAGAATTCCTTGTCCTGCAGGACAGCGTCCTCGCCGGAAGCCTCGACCATCATGCTCTTCAGGTCCAGGCCGACGGAATCGATGCCTTCGCTGCTCTTTTTGGAGAAGGTGATCTCGACCTTGCCGTCGGCGTCCTTGCGCACGTCCATCAGGCCGGTGTAGATCATCCGGAGGATCTCCGCCGAGGCGAGCGCGTTCTTCTTGCGGTCCTCGCCCAGGCGCGTCAGGGTGTAGTCCGCGGCGACGAGGTCCCCGCCGAAGGGGATTTCGCGGCTCCAGCCCACGGCGTTCGGCGACATTCCGAGGATCTTGCGCTTGTCGCGCCGGCTGACCTTCCCGGTAAACTTGCGGTAGACCTTGCGCCCGGACAGGTACATGATCAGCAGGGTGATGAGCCCGGCGATGCCCGCCGCGACATCATCCTCGTCGTCCCCTTCGCGGGGGCCGAAGTCGGCGCCTTCCATCGCGCGGTCCAGCACCTCCTGGAAATCCCGCTCCTGCACGCTGGGCGAGGTAAACAGGCCTTTCTCGAAGCGCAGCAGCGTGATCACGGAACTGTAGTAGCCGAACGGCTCCGTGGATTCGAAGACCACCTTGCCGTCCTCGAAGGCGGCCGTTCCCTGGAAGCCGAAGCCCCAGATGCGGGTGTTGGTGGTGTCGAGCACGGCGTGGACGGAGGTGTCCGTCTGGATGGTGACGCGGACATGCTGCGGCGGCGCGGCCATCTCGTCGTTGACCAGCTGCATATGGAACATGTCGTAATCGTTCAGGGTCTTGACCACCTTCTTCATGCCGTAGAAAGCGTGGAAGACGTGGTGCCCGTATTCGCCGATGCCCCAGCAGAGCTCGACGCCGTTGCCCTTGTGGACGATGCCGCTTTTCCCGGTTTTCTGCTCACGGCTGAGGTCCACGTTCCATTCGCCGGTGTCGGTGAAGGCCTTGCCCCCGTTGTAATTCTCGTCCAGGACCATCAGGTTCAGCACCTCGATGTCGCCGAGATTCTCCCGGGGGAGGTACCACTCCGTGATCCGGTCGCCGGTGTCCAGGTCCCAGACCTCGTGGAAACCGGCCACCCCGTGGGAATACAGGGTGACCGTGATGTCCAGGTCGCGGACCTTCTGTTCATCGGCAAAGGCGGCAAAGGTCGAAACCAATGCCGCCATGAGGGTAATCCAGCGCTTCATTCCTAGATCTTGAGGGAAGGCATGTCGGCCTTCTTGTCCTCGATCTTGAGGTAGTCGCGGACACTGAAGCCGAACAGCGACGCCACGATGGAATCGGGGATCTGGCGGATGAGCTTGTTGTACTTTGTCGCGGTGTCGTTGAACACCATCTTGCTGGTCCGGACCATGTTGGTGTAGCGGTCGACGGCTTCCATCGCCGTGGCGTAGTTCTCGTTCGCCTTGAGTTCGGGATACTTCTCCACCACGACGTTGAGGCGGGCGGCCACCTGGCCCATCAGGTTCTCCTGCGCGTCGGCTTCCTCGGCGGTGCTGTTGCCGTCGATGGTGCGGCGCTGCGCGATCACGTCGCGGAGCGTGTTGTATTCGTGCTCGTTGTAGGATTTGATGAGCTCGACCATGCCGGTCAGGGCGTCCCAGCGGCTTTCCTGCTGGACGCCGATGGTGCTCATGGCATTCTTGCAGAGCTCGTCCTGGTTGACGAGTTTCCGCTGCACGGAAATCACCCACAGCACGAGGAGGGCGATGATGGCAAGGATAATAATTAAGGTCATAGCTGAACGTGTAAATGATTCGATGCGTAAATATAGGAAATAATCAAAAAAAGGCAACCGTAACGGCTGCCTTTTTTGATCGGATTGTCCCAACTTTAGCGCGCTAAAGTTGAGGACCGGCGGCGACGAGCTTCTTGCCCGCCTCGTTGGACTCGTACTTGTGGAAGTTCTTGATGAAGCGGCCGGCGAGGTCCTTCGCCTTCTCCTCCCAGATGCTCGCGTCGGCATAGGTGTCGCGCGGGTCGAGGATGCCGGTGTCGACGCCCTTGAGCTCGGTAGGAACCTCGAAATTGAAGTAAGGGATCGTCTTGGTCGGGGCCTTGTCGATGCTGCCGTCCAGGATCGCGTCGATGATTCCGCGGGTGTCCTTGATGGAGATGCGCTTGCCGGTGCCGTTCCAGCCGGTGTTCACGAGGTAGGCCTTGGCGCCGCTCTTCTCCATGCGCTTCACGAGCTCCTCGGCATACTTGGTCGGGTGCAGCTCCAGGAAGGCCTGGCCGAAGCAGGCGGAGAAGGTCGGGGTGGGCTCGGTGATGCCGCGCTCGGTGCCCGCCAACTTGGCGGTGAAACCGCTCAGGAAGTAGTACTTGCACTGCTCGGGGGTGAGGATGCTCACCGGAGGCAGCACGCCGAAGGCGTCGGCGGACAGGAAGATGACCTGCTTGGCGGCCGGACCCTGGGACAGCGGGCGCACGATCTTCTCGATGTGGTAGATCGGGTAGCTGACGCGGGTGTTCTCGGTGACGCTCTTGTCGTTGAAGTCGATCTTGCCGTTGGCGTCCACGGTCACGTTCTCGAGGAGCGCGTCGCGGCGGATGGCGTTGTAGATGTCGGGCTCGGACTCCTTGTCCAGCTTGATGACCTTGGCGTAGCAGCCGCCTTCGAAGTTGAAGACGCCCTCGTCGTCCCAGCCGTGCTCGTCATCGCCGATGAGCAGACGCTTCGGGTCGGTGGAAAGTGTGGTCTTGCCGGTGCCGGACAGACCGAAGAAGATGGCGGTGTTCTCGCCGTTCATGTCCGTGTTGGCGGAGCAGTGCATCGCGGCGATGCCCTTGAGCGGGAGGAAGTAGTTCATCATGGAGAACATACCCTTCTTCATCTCACCGCCGTACCAGGTGTTCAGGATGACCTGCTCCTTGCTGGTCACGTTGAAGGCGACGCAGGTGTCGGAACGGAGGCCGAGCTCCTGGTAGTTGTCCACCTTGGCCTTGGCCGCGCAGTACACGAGGAAGTCGGGCTCCTGGTCGAACTCGGCCTGGTTCATCGGACGGATGAACATGTTGGTCACGAAGTGGGCCTGCCAGGCCACCTCCATGATGAAGCGGATCTTCATGCGGGTGTCCTTGTGGGTGCCGCAGAAACCGTCCACCACGAACAGGCGCTTGCCGCTGAGCTGCTTGAGGGCGAGGTTCTTGACCTCTTTCCAGACCTTCTCGGACATCTCGTGGTTGTCGTTCGGGTACTCCGGGGTGTTCCACCACACGGTGTCCTTGGAGTTCTTGTCCATCACGATGTACTTGTCCTTGGGGGAGCGTCCGGTATAGACGCCGGTCATCACGTTGATGGCGCCGAGCTCGGTCACCTGACCCTTGTCGTAGCCTTCCAGGCCGGGCTTGGTCTCCTCGTTGTAGAGGACTTCGTAGGTGGGGTTGTAGAGGATCTCGGTGACTCCCTTGATGCCGTACTTGCTTAAATCGATCTTAGGCATAATTGTTTGATTTATAAAGTTTTACGATTGTACTAACGTGTCGGGTCCAAAAAATCATGCAAATATAGCGCTTTTCTTTTACTTTTCCAAAGTAATCTTTTCGGGATTATTTCCGTATTTTTGCCCTGATGGAAGCTCTGGAAGTACTGAAGCGGTATTGGGGATACGACGCTTTCCGGCCTATGCAGGAGGAGATCATCTCCGCGGCGCTCGCCGGCCGGGACGTGCTGGCGGTCCTGCCCACGGGCGGCGGCAAGTCCGTCTGCTTCCAGGTTCCGGCGCTGATGCGGGACGGCCTGGCCCTCGTGGTCACCCCGCTGATCGCCCTGATGACGGACCAGGTGCAGAACCTGGCCGCCCGGGGCGTCCGGGCGCTGGCGATCCACGCCGGGATGGACCGGCGGGAGGTGGACCTGGCGCTCAACAATGCCGCCTACGGGGATTACAAGTTCCTCTACGTCTCGCCGGAGCGCCTGAACACCTCGCTGTTCCGGTCGTACCTGCAGGTGCTGCCCGTCAGCTACATCGTCGTGGACGAGGCGCACTGCATCTCGCAGTGGGGCTATGACTTCCGCCCGGACTACCTGGGAATCAGTGCCTTGCGTGAGGTGTTGGACGCTCCGGTGATCGCGCTGACCGCCACGGCCACGCCCCGGGTGGCGGAGGACATCATGGACAAGCTCGCCTTCCGGGAGCCCCTGCTGCTGAAGAGCGGCTTCGAGCGACCGAACCTCTCTTACATCGTCCGCCGCTGCGAGGACAAGGACGGCAGCCTGCTCGACATCTGCCGCGGGGTGGAAGGTTCCGGCATCGTCTATATGCGGCACCGCGCCCGCTGCGAGCAGACGGCGGCCTTCCTGGCCGCGAACGGGGTCAGCGCGTCTTTCTACCACGCCGGCCTGGACCGCCGCGCCCGGACGGAGCGGCAGGAGGCCTGGAAGCGCGGGGAGATCCGCGTGATGGTGTGCACCAACGCCTTCGGCATGGGCATTGACAAACCCGACGTCCGTTTCGTCGTGCACACGGGGCTGCCGGAGAGTCCGGAATCCTATTTTCAGGAGGCCGGTCGGGCGGGCCGCGACGGCCTTCGTTCCTACGCCGTGCTGCTCTGGAACGCCACCGACCTGCGGCGCCTGACCCAGCTGCTGGACGTTTCCTTCCCGTCGCTCCCGTTCATCGAAGACGTGTACCAGAAGATCCACGTATTCTACGAGATACCTTATGAAGCCGGGGTCGGCCGGCAGTTGAAATTCGACCTGGAGGCCTTCTCGAAGCATTTCGGGCTCGACCGCGCCCGGGTGCACTACGCCCTGCGCTACCTGGAACGCTCGGAGCACCTGACCTTCTCCGAGGACGTCGAGATCGCCACCCAGGTCAAGATCCTGGCGGACCGCGACGCCCTGTACGAGATCGACCTGCCGGATCCCGCGATGGTCACGCTTCTGGAGGTGCTGATGCGCCGCTACACGGGCATCTTCTCGCACCTGGTTCCCATCCGCGAGGAGGAGGTTGCGGCCGCCTGCGGGCTCGCCGTCCCGGCTTTCCGCCAACTTCTCTACCGGACGGCCCTCGAGCACGTCGTCAAGTATGTCCCGGGCGAACGCTGCAGCGTCATTTTCCTGCACCATAACCGCCTGATGCCGGGCAACGTGGACCTGCAGAAGGCCAAGTACGACTTCCTGCTGGAGAACGCCCGCGCCCGTGCGTATGCCATGGCGGAGTATGCCTCCGGAGAAGGGGAGTGCCGCTCCCGCTGGCTGCTGCGCTATTTCGGGCAGGAGGAGTCGGAACCCTGCGGCACCTGCGACGTCTGCCGCGCCCGGCGCGCCGCCGGCCCGGACGGCGCCGCCATCGTGCGGGCCTGGTGGGCCGCGCACCCGGGCGCCGGGCTCCCGGAGTTCCGCGCCGCCTGCGCCGACCCTTCCTCCGGGCTCCCGCCGGACGCCGTGTCCCTGTACCGGCGGATGCTGGACGAGGGGACGCTCTAGATTTGGAAGATCGGCGGAAAAGCCGTAAATTTGGGGATGCGATGGCATTCATCCGACGAAGCATGATCAAACCCTATAAGAAATGAAAAAGTTCCTGACTGTACTCTCCGTCTGCCTGGCGTGCTCCGGCGCCCTCAAGGCCCAGCCCGCCGGCGGTTTCGGCGGCTTCCAGATGCCCAAGATCGACGTCCACTGCTCCGAGAAGTTCGCGGACATCGACTACGCGGGCGACGACCAGGTCTATCACAAGATGGACATCTACCTGCCCCGCATGCAGAAAGACGTCTATCCGGTGGTGGTCCACATCTACGGAAGTGCCTGGTATTCCAACAATTCCAAGGGGATGGCGGACCTCGGCACCATCGTGAACGCCCTGCTGGACGCGGGCTACGCGGTCGTGACCCCGAACCACCGTTCCTCCGCCGACGCCAAGTTCCCGGCACAGATCCACGACATCAAGGGCGTGATCCGCTTCGTGCGGGCCCACGCCGCCGAGTACCGCCTCGACCCGTCCTTCGTGGCCACCTCCGGTTTCTCCTCCGGCGGCCACCTCTCCTCGCTGGCCGCGACGAGCGGCGGCGTGGCGGAACTGGAAGGCGCCGTGGGCGGCAACCTCGGCTTCAGCAGCCGTGTGGATGCGGCCTGTGACTGGTCCGGCCCCGTGGACCTCAATTACATGAGCTGCGGCGCCGCCCAGGACACCTGGAACCACGCCCCGGAAGAGGCCGTGATGGGCTTCTCCTTCAAGGGGAACGAGGAGCGCTTCCGCGCCCTGAACGCCACCACCTACATCGACCCGGCCGACCCGCCCGTGGTCATCTTCCACGGTACGGAAGACAACGTGGTCCCGAACTGCCAGGGCTCGCATTTCTATGAACTGCTGGACAAGGCGGGCATCCGCACCGAGCTGTACCTCGTCGAGGGCGGCGGCCACGGGATGAACATGTATTCCGAGCGGAACCTCCGTTACATGACGAACTTCCTGGACAAGGTGCGCTTCGAGCACGGAGGTACCTTCGTTACCGGTACCAACCCGGTGATTACCAACCAGTTCTCCGCCGACCCGTCGGCCCACGTCTTCAACGGCCGGCTGTACCTGTATCCTTCGCACGACATCCCCACGGTGAACTACCAGCGGGAGACCACGCCCTGGTTCTGCATGTCCGACTACCACGTCTACTCCACCGACGACCTGACGCACTGGACCGACCACGGCAACATCGTGGACCAGAAGGACGTGCCCTGGGGCAACCCGACGGCCAATTCGATGTGGGCGCCGGACTGCGTGGAGAAGGACGGCAAGTATTACTTCTACTTTCCGAACGCGCCGGGAAGCGGCCGCGGCTTCGGTTTCGGCATCGGCGTGGCGGTGTCGGATTCTCCTTCCGGCCCCTTCACGATCTATGAGAACACGGTGAAGGGCACCGGCGGCATCGACCCCTGCGCGTTCAAGGACGACGACGGCACGGTCTACCTGATCTGGTCCGGCATGGGCCTGCGCGGCGGCAAGCTCGCAGCCAACATGACGGAGATCGACGGCGAGGGCGTCCGCCTGGACGAGGCTTTCCCGAAGGGACAGACCGAGGGCCCGTTCATGTTCAAGCGGAACGGCAAGTACTACCTCACTTATCCGTGGGTGCGCGAGCAGGGCGGCACCGAGTGCCTGGCCTACGGCATGGGCGACAACCCGCTGGGCCCGTATGAGTTCAAGGGCGTGTTCATGGACGAGTCTCCCACCAAGTGCTGGACCAACCACCACTCCTTCGTGGAGTTCAAGGGACAGTGGTATCTCTTCTACCACCACAACGACTTCAGTCCGACCTTCGACAAGAACCGTTCGGTGCGCGTGGACAAGGTCTCCTTCAACGAGGACGGCACCATCGTCCCCGTGATCCCGACCTGGCGCGGCGTGGGCTATTTCCGGGCCTCCGACGAACTGAACATCGACCGCTACAGCGAGATTTCCGGCGCCACGGTGGACTACGTCGACCCGTACAACCTCTTCGCCGGCTGGAAGACCGTCTTCGCCAATCCGGGCGACAAGGTGCGCTTCAACGAGGTGGATTTCGGCCGCAAGGCTCCGAAGAAAGTGCGCGTGCGCGTGAATACCCGGACCGGCGCCGTGCTGAAGGTCTCCACGCCGGGAGGCAACCGCGACATGCTTGTCACCCTTGCCCCGAGCGACGGCTGGGCCGTGGCGGAAGCCCGTTTCAAGGCCAAGGTCAAGGGCATGCAGGACGTGACCGTGGAGCTGGTCTCCGGCGCCGCGGAAGTGGACTGGATCTCCTTCCCGCTCAAATAAAGACTGAAAAACCCGGCCAACGCGGCCGGGTTTTTTTATGGTTCGTATTCTCCGTACTCGCAGCCGACGTTCCGGGCGAGGATCCGGTCCACTAATGAGCCGTCGCTTGCAAACAGTTGGATGGTGCCGACCCCGTTTCCACCGTTCCAGAGCCGCTTGTGACGCCGGGCGCCGTCCGGAGATTCATAGTTGACCAACAGCATATCTTTTTTCTCGCAGGTAATATCCGTGATCATCCGGCCGGAACTGCTTCGCTGCTCGACGTGCCAGATAATCTGCGTGTCGGTCTCCCGGCAGTCGAAGTCTGTGTGGACAAGGGTCCAGGTCTTTGAAAAGTTGAATTCGTAGGGGGTACCTTCGTACCAGAAGGCGGAGAGCAGTTTGTGCGGCAGGGCCAACGGCCCCACCTTCGGCCGCCCGCCGCCGATATCGAAAACGCTGTCCGTCAGCTGCTTGCCTGATATTTCACTGGTAAGGTTATTGGAAGAAAGCCAGACCCAGGGGGAGGTGAAGTCGCGTCCCCAGTTCTTATCGGCATAGCCGTAGCAATCCTCCGGCCGTACGACGTAACGGCGGCCGTTCCAGTTTACCTCCCCCGCATAGGCGGTCTTCATTCCTTCGGCGTGCCAGAACATCTCGAAAGCCTCAGCGTGCCGGAAGATATCGCTGGCGCCGAAGCCCACATTGAATGCGGTGACCTTTTGGATTTGAAGGTCCCAGGACATCTGCCCGTCGTCGCACATCCATTCGGGGTGCTGCGTGGCGCCTTGCACGCAAACGCTGCCGAAAGAGCGGTCTTCCGTCAGGAAGCAGTCGTCCGCTTCAATGCGGAATGGTACGCCCCAGTCCACCCGGATCTTTTTCCATCCCCAGAAGCGGTGCAGTTGGGCGGCATCTTCGCCCCAGGCGCCGGCCTTGACCATCAGATAGGAAGGCTTTTTCGGCTGACCGGGAATTTGACCGAATACGGGATCTTCACCTCCAAGGGCCGGATTGCAGAGGAAAAACTCGATGAAGAAAGTTTTTTCTGCACCGGTCTGCGCGTCGTGCGCTGTGAAAGAGTGCCACCACCAATCGTAACCCTGATGCGCCTGAATACCAAAGAGCTGGCAGGCGTCGCGGGTAATGTCGTGCTTATTGAATCCGTTCTTTACCACGCTGCAAATATAGCCATTTCTTCCGCCCGGGCAGAAAAAAAGGAATCATTTTTCAGGCTTTTCCCTTGTTTCCGTATTCTTCCCTTTCATCTTGTATAGGTTGTAAACAATTTATTATCAATGAAATATTAGCCTATTCACAAGTTAAACGTTTAAATGTCCGATTAAACGGATAGCCATACATATCTTTGCGGCTATGAAGACCTCTGAACTGATTAACCGTCCGCTTTCTTTTGCGGAACAAGAGCGCTTGTGCGAAGAGAACTACACGCTTTTCGAAGGCGAGCGCGATTTCACTATTTTAATGAACGTGATCGCATTATGTTGCAAACAAAGCCCGGGCGTGAATATTCTCACATTCGAAGTGATGCGTAGCCATCTGCATTTCGTTGGAGAAGGGAACGTGGAAGATGCTCTGGCGTGGTTCGCCAACTTGCGGAAAAGGCTTTTCCGCTTCTACCAGTCCACCGGGAGGGTCAGGAACCTGGAAGCCTTCCAACCCAACATTATTCCTGTAAATGATCTGTCTTTCCTTCGGAATACCATCGCCTATGTCAACCGGAACGGATATCTTGTATACCCGGAGCATACACCTTTTTCGTACCCTTGGGGCGCCGGCCGTTATTTCTTTAATCCCGATGCCTGCAAGCGGTGTGACGAATACTATGGCAACTTACCCGCGAAACGGAAACGACAGATGTTCTGCAGCCATACCATCCAATTGCCGCCGGAATACCTTGTCGTGGACGGATACATCTCTCCTGTGTGCTACTGTGATTTATTTCTGGCGGAACATGTCTTTCGCGATGCCAGACACTATTTCTATCAGGTATCTCGCCCGGTCGAAGGATATCGGGATATCGCCAAATTGCTGGGAGACAAAGTGTTCTGCACGGATGACGAATTGTATCTGATTGTCCGACAACTCAGCAGGGACAAATGCGGGACTTCTCGGCCCGAGACGCTCCCGCCGGACCAGAAAAGGGAACTTGCCCGCACCTTGCATTTTGACTACAAAGCTGGCGACCGCCAGATCCAGCGGATGCTGCGGTTGGAGGAAAGGACTCTCCGTGCATTCCTGGGGAGATAGCTGAAGCAAAGGGTGCTGCGGGGCACGAATAGAGTGTATTTGTGCCCGGCAGCACGAAATACCACGCGCCGGGCACGGAAACGGTGTTTTCTGTGCCCGGCGGGGGTAGGGGAGGCATGGGAATGCTTATTTCCGGAAGAGGGTGACGACGCCCGCGGTGTACGGATCGAGGGTCAGCGAAGCGCTGTCGTCCTGCAGGGGGACGGCTTTCTTCTGCCGGCCGACGGCGTGCTTGTGCGCCATGTCGTTCGCGGCGGTCAGGCTGCCGGGCGCGATGTATTCGAACTCGGCACCGGACAGCGGGCCCCAGTCGCCGCGGAGCTGCAGCGAGTAGGGCTTGTCGGTCGGGTTGACCACCTTGACGATGACGCTGCCGGCGTTCTCCGCGAGGGTGGCGGACACGCTCAGGTCCTTGGTGTCGCCCTCATAGGCGAGCCGGAGCGGGGAGAAGTGGTCGTACCAGAGTTCGGTGACGAGGAAGTTCGGTGCCACGAACAAGTCCTTGTAGTCGAAGTTGATGAACGCGTTGTTCCAGTCCGGCGCGTCGGTGCGGCGGATGAACAGCGCGGCGGCGCCCATCCCCACGACGTCCATGTTCTCGCAGACGTTCAGGAAACCGCCGGCGAACAGGCCCGTGCGCCAGTCGGTGCTGTTGAGGTTCCACTCGGAGATGAACAGCTTGATGTTGGGGTTCGGGCATTTCGCGATCATGTCGGCATAGCGCTGATACTGCTGCGCCAGGCGCACCGGGCCGGTGGCGTAGCCGCCCTGCTGCTCGTAGTGGTGCAGGCTCATATAGTCGAAGAAGCGGCCGGAGCGGTTCAGGAAGGCCTCGTCCTCGGCGAATCCGCCGCAGACGATGATCTTGATGGAAGGATCCACCGCGCGCATGGCCTGGGAATAGTCGCGCACGCAGCGCTCGTAGCGCTCGATGCCCATCTCCCACATCTCGTTGTCGATCTCCCAGTACTTGACGTTGTAGGGCTCGGGATGGCCGTTGGCGGCACGTTTGGCGCCCCATTCTCCCGTGGCGGGCTCGTTGCAGTAGCGCAGCCAGTTCACGGCGTTCTCCAGGAGCTGGTCATACTCGGATTCGGGACGCTCGAAACCCACGCTCACCACGATCACCGGTTCGGAGCCGATTTCGCGGCAGAAGCGGATGAACTCGTCCGTGCCGAAGCAGTTCTGGTCGTAGTCCAGCCACTGCCAGTGGTCCCAGCGACGGCGGGCCTCCTGCGGCCCCACGCCCCACTTCCAGTCGTACTGCGCGGCATAGCCGCCGCCCGGCCAGCGCAGGCAGGTCGGATGCAGATCCTTGACGGCCTGGAAGATATCGGGGCGGAAACCGCCCAGCGCGAGGCCCTTCTGCGTGGACATCGTGGCCATGTCGACCAGCAGGGTGCCGTCTTCCGCCGCGATGGCGAAATCGGCGTCGCCCTCGTAGGCCCCGCCATCCAGGACGAACTCATATTTCTGCCAGTCCGGGGAAGGGCAGCCCAGGCTCTTGCGGACGAGCCACTCGCCGTTCCGGCGCAGGCCGACGCTCAGACGCGCCCGGCCGTCGCCCTTGGCGTACACCGAGCCCACGAAGGGGTCGCCCGGACGGACGGCCTGCGGTCCCTGCTGCAGCCCGGAAATGCCCTTGGCGGCAATCTGCTGGGCGTAATCCATGTTCACGGCGTCACCCTTGACGAGCTTGAAGGCGGCGTCGCCGAAGGAGGTCCATTCCGGAGCGACTGCGGGAACCTTCACCTGTTCGGGCTGGCCCTCGAACAGGACCTGCTTGCCGGAGCTGATGCGGATGTTGCGGAACAGGGCCTCCGTGTAGTTCTCCCAGAGGGTGACGGTGTTCTCCTTGCGGCCGCCGGGGACGTTCTTGGAAAGGATCTTCTTCCCGTCCCACCAGACGCTGATGCTGCGGGCGCGGCAGCTGATCTTGACATGATGCCAGGCGTCCTGGTCGATCTGCGAGGGCAGGGCGGCCTTGGTGGCGAAGGGATCCAGAGTCACCACCCGGCGGGTGCGGCCGGGGTACATCTCGACTTCCTTCTCCACGCGGGTGGCGAGGGTGAACTCGGCGCTCGTGGCCTGCTTCTGGGCCTGGGCGAGGGCCTTGGCCTGGTTGTCGGCCTCGATCTGCGCCTGGGTCTGGGCCAGGGCGAAACGCTGTCCCTCGAAGGCGGGGTCGTACAGGCGCAGGAAATAGGGGTCCCCGTTCGCCTGGTCCTTCACGGCGAAGCGCAGGTCCAGCAGGCCGCCGCTCCAGCGCCGTCCGGGCAGGCGGTAGGCGCGCCACTTCACGTCCATCTCGATGTCATAGCTGTCCGTGTCCAGCCGGACCAGTTCGATGGGCTGTTCGTAGCGGGTGGGGGAATGCAGCACGTCGTCAGCATCGGCGAACCAGCCGTCGAAATAGCCGTCGCGCGGCGGGATGCCGGGGTAGTGTTCCGGCTCGAAGGAACGGCCGTAGATGATCTCCTGCCACACGCCGTTGTTGGCGGAGAAATAGATGTGCTCGAAGAGCTGGCCGTAGACCAGCGGGTCGATGCGGCCGTCGACGGCGGTGGAACGGACATGGAGGCTGACGCTTTCCTGCGCGAGGGCCGCGGGGCCCGGCAAGATGAACGCGAGAGCCAGGAGGAGTCGGGTAAAAATACGCATATCGGTAATAATTGATGTAAGGCTAACAAATTTAGCAAAAACTGCAGATATAACGAATCAATGAGAAAAGTTTTCGCGTGCGTGCGTGCGTTTTGAGTGAAATGATTATATTTGTAAGTGGAGAAAACCGGATGACCGGAAATACCCTATAACCAATATAACCGATATGCGCTTCTTACAAAAACTGACCCTGGCCGCGGCGCTCGCGCTGGCGGCTGCCGTCTCCCTGGCCGCGCAGCCGGCCGGCAGCGATGCCTCGCTGCCCATCTACATGAACACCGCCTACTCCTTCGAAGAGCGGGCGGTCGACCTGGTTTCCCGCCTCACCCTGGAGGAAAAGCAGAGCCTGCTGGGAAACAACATGGCCGCCGTTCCCCGGCTGGGCGTGCGGAACTACAACGTCTGGAGCGAGGCGTTACACGGCGTGCTCTCCGGAGCGAACCCTTCCGTGGGCATCCTCGGCCCCACCTCCTTCCCGAACAGCGTCGCCATCGGATCCACCTGGGACCCGTCCATCGCCGAGCGGATGGCCTCCGCCATTGCGGATGAGGCGCGCGCCATCTTCCAGACCGGCACGAAGGGCCTGACCTTCTGGTCGCCCGTGGTCGAGCCGATCCGCGACCCCCGCTGGGGCCGTACCGGCGAGTCCTACGGCGAGGATCCCTTCCTGGCCGCCGAGATCGCCCGGGGTTTCGTGCGCGGCATGATGGGTGCCGATGCGAAGTACCTCAAGGCCGTCCCGACCGCGAAGCACTACTTCGCCAACAACAGTGAGTTCGACCGTCACGTCAGCAGCTCCAACATGGACAGCCGTGACATGCGCGAGTTCTACCTGTATCCGTACAAGCGCCTGATCGAGGACGAGAACCTGCCTTCGATCATGTCCTCCTACAACGCCGTCAACCACATCCCGACCACCGCGGGCAACTTCTACATCGACACCCTGGCCCGCCGCACCTACGGTATGAAGGGCTATGTGACGGGCGACTGCTCCGCCGTCCAGGACCTCTGGGACGGTCACTACTACGTCGAGACCCGCGAGCAGGCGGCAGCGGCCGGCCTGCGTGCCGGCGTCGACTCCGACTGCGGCAACATCTACCAGCATTTCGCGATCAGCGCCTACGAGCAGGGCATCCTGCCGATGGCCGACATCGACCGCGCCCTGGTGCACATGTTCACCGTCCGTATGCGCACCGGTGAGTTCGATCCCGAGCAGATGGTGCCCTACACGAAGTTCGAGCCCGCCCGCGTGAGCTCCGCCGCGAACCGCGCCCTGGCGGCCGAGATCGCCGTGCGCACCCCGGTCCTCCTCAAGAACGAGGGCAAGGTCCTTCCGCTGGACCCGAAGACCCTGCGCACCATCGCGCTGATCGGCCCGCAGGCCGACGACGTGGAGCTCGGCCCCTATTCCGGACGCCCGGAGGCCTCCGCGATGATCTCTCCCTACGCCGGTATCAGCAAGTACCTGAAGGACAAGGGCTATGACGTGGACGTCAAGCTGGCTGTCGGCGCCAACATCAAGAGCAAGAGCAACCTGCTGTACGTCGCCTGGTTCGAGATCGAGAAGACCGACGGCAGCGTGACGCACTACGACGCCACGAAGTACACCTCCTCTTCCGAGGGCATCACGGTCGGTTCCGGCATGGGCACCGAGGACCAGGTCCGCACCATCGACGACGGTTCCTGGACCGCCTATGACAACATCGACATCACCAACATCGAGAACATCACCGTGGGCCTGAACATCCCGACCGAAGGCGGTATCGTGGAGGTCCGCGTGGGCGGCCCGGACGGCAACCTGATCGGCCGCATCGAGGCCACCCGTGCATCCGGCGCCCGCGTGGGCGGCGTGTACGGCTCCTCCATGCCGATGAAGACCAACGCCCTGAAGCTCGGCTACAACGGCCCGCAGAACGTGTACCTGGTCTATAAGGCCCCGACGGACGCTCCCATCGACGAAGAGACGATCAACACGGCGCGCAACGCCGACGTGGCGGTCGTGTTCGTGGGAACCGACGAGAACACCGCGACGGAGGAGGCCGACCGCCTGACCCTCCTGCTCCCCGGCAACCAGGTCGAGCTGATCAAGGCCGTGGCCGCCGTCAACCCCCGCACCATCGTAGTGATGCAGACCCTCGGCTGCGTGGAGGTGGAGGAATTCCGCAACCTGATCCCCGGCATCCTCTGGACCGGCTACAACGGCCAGGCCCAGGGCGAGGCGATCCCGCGCATCCTCTTCGGTGAGGTAAGCCCGGGCGGCAAGCTCAACGCCACCTGGTTCAAGAGCGTGAAGGACCTGCCGGCCATCACGGACTACAACCTGCGCCGCAGCTCCGGCAATGTGGGCCGCACCCTGTGGTACTTCAACCGCGAGGTCTCCTACCCGTTCGGCTATGGCCTGAGCTACACGACCTTCCAGTACAGCAACTTCCGCATCAGCCAGTCCGCCATCACCCCCAACGACAAGATCACGCTCTGCGTGGACGTGACCAACACCGGCGACTACAGCGCCGACGAGGTGGTGCAGCTCTATGTCCGCACCCCGGACAGCCCGGCTTCGCTGGAGCGTCCCGCCAAGCGTCTGAAGGGCTTCAAGCGCGTGACCATCCCGCGCGGCCAGACCCGCACCGTCCGCATCGACGTCAATTGCGCGGACCTCTGGTTCTGGGATGACAAGGCCGAGCGGATGACCTTCGATCCGGGCCGCTACGTCTTCGAGTTCGGCTCCTCCTCGCAGGATATCCGCGGCAGCGTGAGCGCCACGATGTCCGGCAGCCTGAAGCGCACCCTCAAGACGGTCTGGGCTGAAGCCGACGCTTCCGTCCTGCGCATCGGCCAGGCTGCGAAGGCCACTTTCACCGCCTGCATGAACGACGACAGCTTCTATGACGGCGCCAAAGCCGTCTGGACGAGCAACAATCCGGGCGTGCTGACCGTATCCGCCGACGGCTCCATGAAGGCCGTTTCGATGGGTGTGGCCACCGTCACCTGCTCCGTGACCATCGACGGGAAGACCGTCGAGGACAGCTTCCCCATGAAGGTGATGCCCAACCTCGGCCTCGCCTCGCTGAAGGTGGACGGCAAGCCGGTCAAGCTCGGCGACGCCGCCCAGTACAGCTTCGTACGCAAGGCCGGCAAGGCTCCGAAGGTGGAGGCCGTGGCCGCCGATCCCGCCATCGCGGTGAACGTGAAGCAGGCCGGGAGCGTGCCCGGCACGGCCGTGGTGACGCTCCGTGACGTCCAGACGGGCGAAGACCGCACCCTGACGGTGAACTTCGGCACGAAGGGCGTCTCCGACAGCTTCCAGAAGCCCGCCCTGGGCCCGCAGTGGAGCTGGGTGCGTGAGGATCCTTCCCGCTGGTCGCTGACCGAAAAGCCGGGCGCGATCCAGCTGACCACCGGCCCCGGCGACATCGCCCAGGCCGGCAACGACGCCTCCAACATCCTGCTGCAGAGCGCCAACACCGACTGGACGGTGGAGACCAAGATGGTCTGCGCCAACGCCCCGGCCGCCCCGGCCCAGAATGCCGGCCTGGTGGCTTATGCGTGCGACGACAACTTCGTGAAGTTCGTCTATGCCGCCACCTTCAACTACCGCCGCCCGGCGGATGCCGGCCCCGCCGCGGGCCAGCTCCAGTTGATGGTGGAGGAGAACGGACAGCAGAAGTCGCTCACCAGCCTGAGCCTCGAAGGGGTGGCGGGCGTGAACGACGCGCTCTGGCTGCGCCTGGTCAAGCAGGGCGACAGCTACACCGCCTACTATTCCGTGGACGGCCGCAAGTTCGAGAAGGTGGGCCAGGCGACGGCCGTGCTCAAGGACGTCAAGGTGGGTATGATGGCCTGCGAGGGCGCCATGCCCATGATGGGCCGCAACGCGCCGCGCGGCGGCTTCCAGCTGCCGGCGGCCGCACCGCTCAAGGTGGCCTTTGAAGACTTCAAGATCGTCAGCGGCGGCGTGAAATAATGCTCCGCAGACCTGCACTCTGGCTGATTCTCCTGCTCGTGTGCAATCTTTTTGCGGCACACGCGCAGGAGAACCTGCCTGTTACGACGCCCAAAGGCGAACTGAAAGCCGTCTGCGAGTCCGCGGACGGCATCCAGTGGGCTGTTACGGACGCGGGGGAAATCCTGCGTTCCGCGGACGGGGTCGCCTGGACCGTCCTGGATTTCAACGGACAATACGCCGGCTACTACCCGAAGATGGATTTCCGGGCCGTGGCGGCCGGTGGCGGCGGCGTGATGGTGGCGGGGCTGGACCCCGGCGGCCACCTGGCCGTATTCACTTCGAGCCGCGGCACCGTATGGAGCGCCCGCTCCCTGGAGTATAGCCAGGACGGGGAACGGGGCGTGCTGGATGTCACGCCGGTCTCGCTCAGCTACGACCCCCTGCGGGACAGCTTCTTCCTCTGCGGCAGCGGCGGGACGCTCTTCGAGATGCCGGGCTGCTCCCATTGCAACCGGCTGACGCGCTACCCGGCCGACACGCTGTACGTCCGCATCCAGGCGGGCTTCAACGCGCAGCTGCTGGGCAGCGGCGGCTTCGTGATAGTGGAAAAACCCTAACCAAACATAATGTGTCACTTATGAAACCTTTACTTTTTCTGTCCGTGGCGGCCCTGATGCTCGCGGGTTCCGCGCTGGCCCAGACGCCGTCTCCGACCAACCTCGGCCGGAACGCCTTCCCGCAAGTGGGGAAAGACGGACGCGTGACCTTCCAGGTGAAGGCGCCGGATGCTCCCGCGCTTACGGTCAACCTGGGGAAAGACTATCCGATGACCAAGAACGCGGACGGCGTGTGGACCGCCACCACCGACCCGCAGGTCGAAGGATTCCATTACTATTCGCTCAAGGCCGGCGGCCTGTCGTTCAACGACCCCGCCACGCACAGCTATTTCGGCATGGGCCGCTGGGCCAGTGCCGTGGAAGTGCCGGGAGCGCCGGACGCGGCCATCTATACGCCGCGCCAGGGTGTGCCGCAGGGCGCGGTCCGTTCCGTGCGCTTCTTCTCCAAGGTCTGCGGCGAGTGGCGCCGGATGTATGTCTATACCCCGGCCGGCTATGAGCAGAACTTGGACAAACGTTATCCGGTGCTGTATCTGCAGCACGGCGGCGGCGAGGACGAGACCGGCTGGATCTACCAGGGCTTCGCCGACGTGATCCTGGACAACCTGGTGGCCGACGGCAAGGCCGAGCCGATGATCATCGTGATGGTGAGCGGCGTGGCGCATCCCGCCGGCGATCCGGCAGCGGACGCTTTTGACCAGATGGTGGTCGAGGACGTGATCCCCTTCGTGGACGGCCGCTTCCGCACCCTGGCGGACCGCGACCACCGTGCCGTGGCGGGCCTGTCCTGGGGCGCCAAGCAGGCTTATGACCTGGGCCTGGGCTACCGGGACCTTTTCTCCTGGGTGGCCGGCTTCAGCGGCATCATCGTCATCGGGGAGTTCCGGACCCGTCCCGCGGGTTATGAGGATCCCGAGAAATTCGCCGCCGCCTACGACGGCGTGTTCAAGGATCCCAAGTGGTTCAACGAGAATTATCACCTGCTGTTCATCGCCAACGGCGAGGCCGAAGGGTCCCACCTGAAGGGGATGTCCGAAATCCTGAAGGAGCGGGGGATCGACAATGTGTTCTACCAGTCGCCCAGGACGGCCCACGAATGGCTGACCTGGCGGCGCTGCCTGTATGAATTCGCCCAAAGACTCTTCAAATGATGAATCCTATGAAAAAATATATGATCCTGGGCCTCGCGGCGCTCGCCGCCCTGGCCGCCTGCAAGGGTCCCGCCGCCCCGGCGATTCCCACCGAACCGTTCAGCGCCACTTCCAACGTGCCCGGGCGCGAATTCCCCAAGATTTATCCCGACCTGCGCGCGGAGTTCCGCATCACCGCTCCCGAGGCGCAGTCCGTGGCCATCGACTGCGGCAAGCTCTACCCCCTCGAGAAGAATGAGGAGGGCGTATGGTGCGGCTTCACCGAGCCGCTGGAGCCCGGTTTCCACTATTATTTCCTCGTCGTGGACGGGGTCCGCACCGCGGATCCCAACAGCACGCTGTTCTTCGGCTGCGGGGTGGACGCCAGTGCGATCGAAGTGCCCGAATACGGGGTGGACTTCTACCTGGACAAGGACGTCCCGCGCGGCGAGGTCCGCATGCAGCGTTACTGGTCGCCGAGCATGAATGCGTGGCGCACCTGCTACGTCTATCTGCCCGCGGAGTATGACCAGAACCCGTCCAAGCGCTATCCGGTGGTGTATATCCAGCACGGCGGCGGCGAGGACGAGACCGGCTGGTTCCGCCAGGGCCGCGCCGACATCATCCTGGACAACCTGATCGCGGAGAAGAAAGCCGTCCCGATGATCATCGTGGGCGATTACGGCCAGGCGGGCGACTTCGCGCAGATCCTCCTGAACGAGACCATCCCGACCATCGACAAGAACTACCGGACCATTCCCGACGCGAAGCACCGCGCGATGTGCGGCCTGTCCTTCGGCGGCGGCCAGTCCTGGTCTATCGGCCTGAAGCATCCGGAGGTGTTCTCCTCCATCGGTGTCTTCTCCTCCGGCATGTTCGGCGGTGTGGGCGCGGGCGCCTATGCCCCGTTCAGCGTGGAGAGCCAGCTGCCCGAGCTGCTGGCCGATCCGGCGGCTTTCAACGCCGCGCACGACGTATTCTACATCTCCTGCGGTGAGGGCGATCCGCGCATCGAACCCACCACGAAGGCGGCCGAGGCGCTGAAGGAAGCCGGTGCCGACCTCCACTTCTCCGCCTGGCCGGGCGGCCACGAGTGGCAGCCCTGGCGCAAGTCGCTCCACGAATTCGCTCAAATGCTGTTCAAATAGGATATGAAACGCATTTTATTGGTTCTTGCCTCGGCGTTGGCCCTGTGTGCCTGCGCCAGGCAGGTCCCCGGCCAGGTCAAGGTGACCGGCGGCACCATCCAGGGAACGGTCCTGGAGGATATGACGGTTTATAAAGGCATTCCCTTCGCGGCTCCGCCGGTAGGGGAGCTCCGCTGGAAGGCGCCCCAGCCCGTCGTGGCCTGGGACGGCGTCCTGGAATGCAAGGATTTCGCGCCCAACCCCATGCAGGGCAACGGCCAGGGCTGCAGCGAAGACTGCCTCTACCTGAACGTCTGGACGCCCGCGAAGAGTCCAAAGGAGAAACTCCCCGTGATGGTGTGGATCTACGGCGGCGGATTCGCCGGCGGCGCCACTTCCTATTACGACGGGGCGGAACTCGCGCGCCGGGGCGTGATCCTGGTGAGCGTGGCCTACCGCGTGGGCAAGCTGGGCTTCCTGTCTCTGCCGGAACTCTCCGCGGAGGATCCGCATCACGTGAGCGGCAACTACGGCCTGCTGGACCAGATCGCCGGCCTGGAGTGGGTGCGGGACAACATCGCCAGGTTCGGCGGCGACCCCGCCAAGGTGACCATCTTCGGCGAGTCCGCCGGCGGCATCTCCGTGAGCATGCTGTGCGCCTCGCCGCTGGCGAAGGGCCTGTTCCGCGGCGCCATCTCGCAGAGCGGCGGTTCCTTCGGCCCCACGAACCCCCAGTCCTATCCCGGCGAGAACATGCAGACCCTCGCCGTGGCCCAGGAGGCCAATGCGGCCTGGGCGAAAGGGGCTTTCGGCGAGAACTACACCCTGGAGCAGCTCCGCGCTGCGGACGCTCCGGCCGTCATGGGCGGCTTCGGGGGCTCCGGCGGCTGGCCGGTGACGGACGGCTACGTGATCCCGGACGACCAGTACAAACTCTATGAGGCCGGTAAATACAACGACGTGGACGTGCTGATCGGCTACAACTCCGACGAAGGCCTCAGCTTCGGCTTCGCCGCCGGCGGCGGCAGCCACGAGGACCAGGTGCGCGCCCGGTACGAAGACTTCGCCGACGCGCTGTTGGCCGCCTATCCGGTGGAACCCGACGGCAAGGTAGGGAAGACCGCCCGCGACCTCACGCGCGACGCCGCCTTCGGCTGGCAGACCTGGACCTGGGCCCGCCTGCAGGAATGCACCGGCAAGGGCCGCGTCTGGCTGTACTATTTCGATCAGCATCCGGACTATCCGGCGGACCACCCGCGCTTCGGCCAGGGTTCCCCGCACGGGCAGGACGTGGCCTACGTTTTCGGCAACCCCGAAGAGGTGCAGCCCACGGACAAGACCCTGTCCGGCTGGATGATGTCCTACTGGACCAACTTCGCCAAGACGGGCGACCCGAACGGCGAAGGCCTTCCCCAGTGGCCGCGCTTCCGCGGTGACGACCCGCAGAGCATGGTGCTCACCGGCGCGGGCTGCCACGCCGCCCCCGTGCCCTCGGAAGAGGCGATGAAGGTGCTGGACGGCTATTTCGCCTGGCGCCGGAGCCAAGAGTAATGAATTAAGGAACAAGTATTTATGAGACGACTGCTTTCCGCCTCCCTGGCCTTGCTGGCCACCGGTGCCCTATGGGCACAGAATCCGATCATCCGGACCTCCTATACGCCGGATCCCGCCCCCTATGCACACGGGGACAAGCTCTACCTGGCCGTGGACCACGACGAGGACGACGCCACCTACTTCAAGATGAAGGACTGGCAGCTCTACTGCACGGAGGACATGGCCAACTGGACCTACCTCGGCACCCCGGTCTCCACGGCCACCTTCCCCTGGGCCTTCCAGGGCGACCGCGCCTGGGCCTCCCAGCTGGTGGAAAAGGGCGGAAAGTGGTACTGGTACGTCTGCCTGACGGAGGCGGCCACGCGCGGTGACGCGCTGGCCGTCGCCGTGGCGGACGATCCGCAGGGCCCCTACACGGACGCCGTCGGCGGCCCGCTGGCCCGCGGCTTCGGGTTCATCGACCCGACCGTATTTATCGACGACGACGGCAGCGCCTGGCTCGTCTGGGGCAACAAGGGCTGCTGGTACGGCCGCCTGGGCGACGACATGGCCTCCTTCCCGGACGGCTGGAAGGAAATCCCCGGCTGGGGCGACCCCGCCTGTTTCGGCCCCGAATCGATGAAGCCCGACTGGTCCGACGGCGGCAAGGAGAAGATGATGGTCGGCTACGAGGAAGGCCCCTGGCTCTACAAGCGCGGCGGCACCTACTACCTGTCCTATCCGGCCGGCGGCGTGCCCGAGCATATGGCCTACTCCACCGCGCCGTCCATCCACGGGCCCTGGACCTACCGGGGCCGCATCATGGACGAGGCGGAGAACAGCTTCACCATCCACGGCGGCAACGTCGACTTCCGCGGACACCATTATATGTTCTATCACAACGGCGCCCTGCCCAACGGCGGCGGCTTCCACCGCGCGGCCTGCGTGGAGGAATTCACCTTCGGCCCGGACGGGTCCATCCCCTTCATGCCGTTCACGAAAGAGGGCGTGCAGCCCCTGGGGACGGTGAATCCGTACGTGATGGTGCAGGCGGAGACCATGGCGGAATCCTGGGGCCTGAAGACCGACCGCGAGGCCGGCACGCGGCACTGGGTGACGCACGTCCACAACGGCGACTGGCTCAAGCTGCGCAACGTGGACTTCGGCGACAAGCCGGCCGTGATGGTATCGCTGGAGATGCTGAATTTCCAGAATCCCGGCACCGTGGACTTCTTCCTGGACGAGATGGGCGGGCGGGCCATCGCCTCCGTGCCCGTGAACGGGGAGAACATGCTGGTGAAGGCGCCGGTCTCCGAGCGCGCCAAGGGCGTGCACGACCTGTACCTGCTCTTCCGCGGCGGCGACGGGGAACTCTTCGACCTGGACTGGTGGGTGTTCAACAACCACCTGAACATGCCCATCATCCAGACCAAATACACCGCCGATCCGGCCCCGATGGTCTACGACGGCACGGTGTATCTGTATACGACCCACGACGAGGACGGGGCCCGGGGCTTCCAGATGTTCGACTGGCTGCTTTACACCAGCACGGACATGGTGAACTGGACGGACCACGGCGCCGTGGCCTCGCTGGACGATTTCGCCTGGTATGACGGCAAGAACGGCGCCTGGGCCGAGTGCGTGGTGGAGCGGAACGGCAAGTTCTATATGTACTGCCCGATCCACGGCCACGGCATCGGCGTCCTGGTGGCGCCCACGCCTTTCGGCCCGTTCAAGGACCCGCTGGGCGAGCCGCTGGTCTGGCAGAAGGAGCACTGGGAGGACATCGACCCCTCGGTGTTCATCGACGACGACGGCCAGGCCTACATGTACTGGGGCAACCCGAACGTCTATTGGGTGAAACTGAACGAGGACATGGTCTCCACCAGCGGCCCCATCCACAAGCTCGACTACAAGATCGAGCACTACCAGGAAGGACCCTGGTTCTACAAGCGCGACGGGCACTATTACCTGGCCTTCGCCTCCACCTGCTGCCCGGAGGGCATCGGCTATGCGATGGCCGACAGCCCCGAAGGCCCCTGGCGCTCGATGGGCCACATCATGGACCGCACCTGGCGCACCCGGGGCAATCATCCCGGCATCATCGACTACAAAGGACAGTCCTACATCTTCGGCCTCAATTATGACCTCTGGCACCTGACGACCTTCAAGCACGCCGAGCAGCGCAGCGTCTCGGCCGCACCGATGTACTACGAGCCCGACGGGTCCATCCGCAAGGTCCCGTACTGGCTGGACAACGTGCTGGAGCAGATCGAGCCCTTCCAGCCCTTCCGCCGTGTGGAAGCGGAGACGATGGCCTGGGGCTACGGGCTCAAGACCCGCAAGGACGCGGACCGCGGCATCGTCGTCAACAACATCGACGCGGGCGAGCACCTGCTCGTGAAGGGCGTCGATTTCGGGAAGAAGGGCGCCCGGTCCCTGACCGCCTGCGTGAGCGCGGAGGCGCCCGGCTGCATCGAAGTGCACCTGGATGCGGCGGACGGCCCGCTGGCGGGCACGCTCAGCATCAAGCCCGGAAAGGGCTGGACGCAGCAGAGCTGCAAACTTTCCGGCGCCAAGGGCGTTCACGACCTGTATTTCGTCTTCCAGGAAGGCGGATTCGAATGGGACTGGTGGAGCATGAAATAAACGACAACTGCATATGCGTTACCTGAAATGGATCCTTGCGGCGGGGCTCGCCGCCTGCCTCGCGGCCTGTGCAAAGCCGCAGACGCACTGCGTCAACCCGCTGACCTACACCGACATCCCGGACAACGACGTGATCCGGGTGGGGGATGACTTCTACATGGTCAGCACCACGATGTATTTCTGCCCGGGCGCCCCGGTCATGCAGTCGCGCGACCTGGTGCACTGGCGCATCGTGGATTACATCTACGATTACCTGGCGGACGACGACATCTACAACCTCCGGAACGGCGCCAACGCCTACGGCAAGGGCCAGTGGGCCACCTCGCTGCGCTACGAGAACGGCCGCTTCTGGGCCCTGTTCATCGCGAACGACCAGCGCAAGACCTATATCTATTCTACGCCGAAGATCGGGGAGAAGTGGACCCGCCAGGTCATCGACCGGCCCTTCCACGACGCCTCGCTCCTCTTCGAGGACGGCCGCGTGTACGTGGTCTGGGGCAACGGCGAGATCCATATCACCGAGCTGGAGCCGGACTTCTCCGGCGTCCGGGAGGGCGGGGTGGACCAGGTGCTCTTCACCTGCCCGCGCGAAGGTTACGGCCTGCGGGCGGAAGGCGCCCACGTCTATCACATCGGCGACTGGTACTACGTGCTCGTGATTGACTGGCCTTCCGGCGGTCCGCGCACGGAAACCTGCTGGCGCAGCCGCGAACTGCTGGGGACCTATGAACCGAAGACCATCCTGCAGGGCCAGTTCGACGGCCGGCAGGACGGCGTGGCGCAGGGCGCCATCGTGCAGACGAAACGCGGCGACTGGTATGCGGTAATGTTCCAGGACCACGGGGCCGTGGGACGCATCCCTACGCTGCAGCCCGTGACCTGGGTGGACGGATGGCCCATCCTGGGCGACAATACCGTGCCCGTGAAGGAGTTCGACGTGAACCTGGCCCCCGACGGGGAGGATTACGTCTGGGCTTCCGATGAATTCGACAGCGACAAACTCGCGCTCGTCTGGCAGTGGAACCACAAGCCGCTGGACGGCTGCTGGTCCCTCACGGAGCGTCCGGGCTGGCTGCGCCTGACGACCGGGCAGTTGGCCACCGGCCTTCCCGATGCGCGCAACACCCTGACCCAGCGTACTTTCGGCCCGAAGTGCACCAGTACGGTGCTGCTGGACGCTTCCAACCTGAAGCCCGGCGACTTCGCCGGCCTGAGCGCCTTCCAGAGCAACCGCGCCGACATCGGCCTGCGCCGCACCGACACCGGCCTGGAACTCTATGCCGTACAGGAGGGGACCCGTCGCGGCCCCGGCCGCACGATGACGCGCGAGCAGAAGGAACTGCTCTGCAGCCCGGCCGAGAAGGAGCAGGTGATGCTCCGCATCCGCTACGACTTCGACCAGGACAAGGCCTGGCTGGCGTACAGCTGGGACGGCGCCGTGTGGACCGAACTCACCGATCCGCTGCAGATGCGCTACACCCTGGATTATTTTACCGGCTACCGTTCCGCCCTCTACTGCTACGCCACGCGTGAGCTGGGCGGCTACGCCGACTTCGACTGGTTCCATCAAGAATGACCGATATGAGAAAAACCGTTATTACCATCCTGCTCCTGGCCGCCGGCCTGTCCGCAGCGGCTCAGGAGGCTGTATCCGTGCAGTTCTACACCCCGGGTATCGTCCGCATCGTCAAGGGCGGTGCGGCGCCGGAGCACAGCTTCGCCGTGACCGCCGCCCCGCAGGCGGTTCCCGTCAAGACCACGACCGGCAAGTCCGGCACCACGTACACGAGCGCCGCGCTCAAGGTAAGCGTGGACGCCGGGGGCCGGGTCCGCTTCTTCTCGCCGAAAGGCAAACTCCTGCTCCAGGAAGGCGCCTGGGGCCTGGAACCCCGCACCGGCGGCCTGGACAAGGGCGCGAAGACCGTCCGCCAGACCTTCCTGCCGGAGGCGGGCGAACCCTTCTACGGCCTGGGCATCCTGCAGGACGGCGCGCTGTCGCTGCGCGGCAAGGAACGCCGGATGATCCAGGGCAACACCGAGGACTTCGTGCCCGTGGTGCAGTCCGTCAAGGGCTATGGCATCTATTGGGACAATCCGTCCCCGACCGTCTTCCGCGACGGCGCCGACGGGATGCTCTTCGAGTCCGAGATCGGCGATGTGGTGGACTACTACTTCATCTGGGGCGGCGACGCCGACGGGGTGATTGCCGGTGTGCGCGAGCTGACCGGCCACGTGCCCATGCCGCCGATGTGGAGCTACGGCTTCATGCAGAGCCGCGAGCGCTACAAGAGCAGCAAGGAGCTGCTGGACGTCCTGCACGGCTACCGCGACCGCGGCATCCCCATCGACTGCGTCATCCAGGACTGGCAGTACTGGGGCAACAACTACCAGTGGAACGCGATGGAGTTCCTGAGCGAGGACTTCCGGAACGCCCAGGCGATGATCGACGAGGTGCACGCGCAGCACGCGAAACTGATGATTTCCATCTGGGCCTCCTTCGGCCCGATGACCAAGGCCTACCGCGAACTGGCCCCGAAGGGCCTGTTGTTCGACTTCCAGACCTGGCCGCAGTCCGGTCTCACCGACTGGCCTCCGCGCCGGGACTATCCGTCCGGCGTGCGGCCTTACAACCCCTTCTCGCAGGAAGCCCGCGACATCTACTGGAACAACCTGCTCCGCCTGGAGAATATGGGCATCGACGCCTGGTGGATGGACTCCACCGAGCCGGACCACCTCGACTTCAAGGAGAGCGACCTGGACATCGACGCCGGCGTCGGTTCCTTCCGCAAGGTGCGCAACGCCTTCCCGATCGCTTCGGTGGAGGGCATCTTCGACAAGCAGAAGACGGTGTCCGACCGCCGCGTGATGATCCTCACCCGTTCCGCCTGGACGGGCCAGCAGCGCACCGGCGCCAACACCTGGAGCGGCGACGTGGGCTCCTCCTGGCAGTCGCTCCGTGCGCAGATTCCCGCCGGCCTGGGCTTCGCGCTGACCGGCAACCCCAACTTCAACTCCGACTGCGGCGGCTTCTTCCCGAACGGCTACAACCGCCGCGGCGAAACGGCCTCCTGTTCGCGCAACCCGCTCTTCCAGGAGCTGTACGTGCGCTGGCTGCAGTACGGGGCCTTCTGCCCGATGATGCGCAGCCACGGCGAGAGCTCCCGCCGCGAGATCTGGGAGTTCGGCGCCCCCGGCGAGCCGGTCTATGACGCCATCGAGAAGACCATCCGCCTGCGCTATGCGCTGCTGCCGTATATCTATGCCGTCTCGCACGAGGTCACGGCCTCCGACGGCACCTTCCAGCGCGCGCTGGTAATGGATTTCGCCGCCGACAAGGCCGTCTGGGAGCGCGCCGATGAATTCCTCTTCGGCCGCTCGCTGCTGGTCGCCCCGGTGGTGCACGCCCAGTACACCCCGGAACAGGTCCGCTTCGACGACACGCCGGTGGACTTCAGCGCCCCGCGCAGCACGCAGGTCTATCTGCCCAAGGGCACGGACTGGTACGACTTCTGGACCGGCCGGCGCCTGAGGGGCGGCCAGACCGTCACGCGCCCCACGCAGCTGGAGACCATTCCGCTCTACGCCCGCGCCGGCGCCATCATCCCGCTCGGCCCGGACGTGCAATACACGGGAGAGAAGCCCTGGGACGACCTGGAGATCCGCGTCTATCCCGGCGCCGACGGCCGTTTCGTGCTCTACGAGGACGAAGGCGACACCTACCGCTACGAGCAGGGCGCCTGCTCCGAAATCGAATTCACCCTCCGCGGCCGCACGCTCAGCGTCGGCGCGCGCCGCGGCTCCTTCCCGGGCATGCTGCTGCAGCGCCGCTTCCGCATCGTGACGCCGGACGGAACGACCCGCGAAATCCAATATGACGGTTCAGCCCAAAAGATCCAACTGTAATGAAAAGAATCCTCCTCTGTGTGCTGGCCCTGCTGGCCTGCGCCTCCTTCCTGCCCGCGCAGGACAAGCTTTACGTCGACGAATTCCCCCTCGGGGACGTCACCCTGCTGGACGGTCCGCTCAAGCACGCGCGCGACCTCAATATCCAAACCCTGCTGCAGTATGACTGCGACCGCCTGCTGGCCCCGTACCGCAAGGAAGCGGGCCTGGAACCCAAGGCGCCGACCTATCCCAACTGGGACGGCCTGGACGGCCACGTGGCCGGGCATTACCTGACGGCGATGGCCATCAACGCCGCCACCGGCGACGCCGAGTGCCGCCGCCGGATGGAATACATGCTGTCCGAACTGCAGCTGGTCGCCGACACCAACACCCGCGAGCACCCGGACTGGGGCCTCGACTACGTGGGCGGCTTCCCCGGCAGCGCCGCGCTGTGGACGGAATTCAAGGCAGGGGAGTTCCGGCGCTATTTCAGCGCCTGGGCGCCTTTCTACAACCTCCACAAGATGTTCGCCGGTCTGCGTGACGCCTGGGTGTACTGCGGCAACGAGCAGGCGCGCGCCCTGTTCCTGCGCTTCTGCGACTGGGCGGTCTGGATTACTTCCGGCCTGTCCGACGAGCAGATGGAACAGATGCTGCGCAACGAGCACGGCGGCATGAACGAGGTGCTGGCCGACGCGTTCGCAATCAGCGGCGAGCAGAAATACCTGGACTGCGCCCGCCGCTTCTCACACAAGCTGCTCCTGGACGCCATGCGCGACCACAACGACATCCTGGACAACATGCACGCCAACACCCAGGTGCCCAAGGCCGTCGGCTTCACGCGCATCGCGGAGCTGACCGGCGACGCCGGCTACCTGGAAGCGGGCCGCTGGTTCTGGGAGAACGTGACCGGGAGCCGCAGCCTGGCCTTCGGCGGCAACAGCCGCCGGGAGCATTTCCCGAGCAAGGACGCCTGCATCGACTTCGTCCGTGACATCGACGGACCGGAGTCCTGCAACACCTATAACATGCTCAAACTCACCGAGGACCTGCACCGCGTTTCGCCTGAGCCGCGCTACGCCGAGTTCTACGAGCGGGCCCTGTTCAACCACATCCTGTCCACCCAGCATCCCGAGCACGGCGGCTACGTGTACTTCACCTCCGCCCGCCCGCGCCACTACCGCAACTATTCCGTGCCGAACGAGGCGATGTGGTGCTGCGTGGGCACCGGCATGGAAAACCACGGCAAATACGGCCAGTTCATCTATACCCACAGCGGCAAGGACCTGTACGTCAACCTGTTCGCCGCATCTGAACTGAACTGGCGCGAAAAGGGCGTCACGCTGCGCCAGGAGACGGATTTCCCGTACGGGGAGTCCGCCGTGCTGCGCATCGCGGACGGCCGCGCCCGCTTCGCCCTGCAGGTCCGCAAACCGGCCTGGGTGAAGGACGGCGCCTATGAGGTCCGCGTCAACGGCCGCCTGAAGAGAAGGGCTTCCAAGGCCCCCGCCGGTTACGTGCGCCTGATGCGCCGCTGGAAGAAGGGCGACGTCGTGGAAGTGCGCTTCCCGATGGCGGACCGCGTGGAGCACCTGCCCAACGTGCCGCAGTACGTGGCCCTGATGCATGGCCCCATCCTCCTGGGCCAGAAGACCGGCACGGAGGACCTCAAGGACCTGCTGGCCGACGACAGCCGCTTCGGGCAGTATGCGAGCGGGACGAAACTCCCCATTGCCGACGCCCCCTTCATCGTGGCCGACGACATCGACGCCCTGGCCGGTACGCTGGAACCGGTGCCCGGCAAGCCCCTGCATTTCCGCCTGACCGCGGACGTGCACAACCGCATCGAGGGCGAACTGCAGCCCTTCTTCGAGATCCACGACGCCCGTTACATGATGTACTGGCTGGCGATGACCCCGGACGCGTACTCCGACTACCTGGAGGAGACGGCCCGCGAGGAAGCGGCGCTCGCCGCGCTGGACGCCCGCAGCCGCGACAAGGTGCAGCCGGGTGAGCAGCAGCCGGAGACGGACCACCGGATGCAGACGGACGGCTCCGTGACGGGCAACGACAACGACGTCTTCTACCGTGACGCCCGCAACGGCCGTTCCTTCAGCTACCTGATGCGGACCGGCGGCCGCGGCGGCGTGTCCCTGTTCCTGAAGTACTGGGGCGTGGGCGAGTGGAAGACGCGCGAATTCGACATCTTCGTGGACGGCACCCTGCTGAAGTCGGTCAACAACACCGGCCGCTGGAACACTTCATCCTTCGTCACGGAGGAGATCCCGGTGCCCGACGCCCTGATCCGCGGCCGCGACGCGGTGCGGATCAAGTTCGTCGCGCACCCCGGCAAGCAGGTCGGCGGAATCTACGAAGTCCGCCTGGTGGACACGGAAATTTGATACTTTCCAGAGAAATTGCTATCTTTACACGATATGAACACTCCTAAATTCCTTCTGCTGGCGCTTTGCGCCGTGGCGGCCTTCTCCTGCACGAAGGAGGAGGGCAACCGTTTCTACAAGCTGTCCAACAAATCCGGGATGGAAGTGACCGTCACCAATTTCGGCGGCCGCATCACGTCCATCGTCCTGCCCGACAAGGACGGGGTGAAGCGCGACGTGGTCCTGGGTTTCGACAAGGTCGAGGACTACTATCCCGAGAACAACCAGTCCGACTTCGGCGCCTCCATCGGCCGCTATGCCAACCGCATCGCGCAGGGCAAGTTCACCCTGGACGGCGTGGAGTATGACCTGCCGAAGAACAATTTCGGCCACTGCCTGCACGGCGGGCCGACCGGCTGGCAGTACCAGCCCTACAAGGTCGTCGAGGCGGACGCCCGCCACATCAAGCTGCGCATGGACTCCCCGGACGGCGACAACAACTTCCCGGGCGCCGTCACCGCGCACGTGACCTACACCCTCACGGACGACAACCGGATCGAGATCGCCTATGAGGCCGTCACCACGGCCCCGACGATCATCAACATGACCAACCACTCCTACTTCAACCTGTCCGGCGACCCGGCGAACCACAGCATCTGCGACGACGTCCTGTATGTGAACGCCTCGGCCTACACCCCGGTGGACGACACCTACATGACCACCGGCGAGATCCTTCCCGTCGCGGACACCCCGATGGACTTCACCACGCCCCACAAGGTGGGTGACCACATCACCGAGTTCGAGTTCGAGCAGCTCAAGAACGGCAACGGCTACGACCACAACTGGGTCCTGGACACCAAGGGCAGCATGGACGTGGTGGCCGCCGAACTGTACTGCCCCCAGACCGGCATCGACCTGAAGGTCTATACCGACGAGCCCGGCATCCAGGTGTACAGCGGCAACTTCCTCGACGGCACCGTGACCGGCAAGGGCGGCGTTGTCTATCAGCAGCGCACCGGCATCTGCCTGGAGACGCAGCACTATCCCGACAGCCCCAACAAGCCCGAGTGGCCGTCCGTCGTGCTCCGTCCCGGCGAGACCTACCACAGCCACTGCGTCTTCGCCTTCAGCGTGAAATAATCCGTTAAACGTGTTATACTATGCTTAATTTCCTGCCTTTACAGGCTGCGGACCTGAACCGCATCTCCCTCGCATCCTGGGACTGGATCGTTATCGGAATCTTCTTCCTGGCGATGGTCTGGATCTGCTGGGACGTCTCCCGCAAGAAGAAAGAGACCTCCGGCGACTACTTCCTGAGCGGCCGCAGCGCCACCTGGATCGCCATCGGCGCGTCCATCTTCGCCTCCAACATCGGCTCCGAGCACCTCATCGGCCTCGCCGGCACCGGCGCCTCCGCCGGCATGGCCCAGGCCCACTGGGAGATCCAGGGCTGGATGATCCTCATCCTCGGCTGGGTCTTCGTGCCCTTCTACGAGCGCAGCATGGTCTATACGATGCCCGAGTTCCTCGAGAAGCGCTACAACAAGGAGAGCCGCGGCATCCTGACCTGGCTGTCGCTCGCCAGCTACGTCCTCACCAAGGTGTCCGTGACCGTCCTCGCCGGCGGCCTCGCGCTGAACACCCTGCTGGGCATCAACTTCTGGGTGGCCGCCCTGGCCCTCGTGATCATCACCGCCATCTACACCGTCATCGGCGGTATGGAATCCGTGCTGAAGACCTCCGTCCTCCAGACGCCGATCCTGCTCTTGGGCTCGCTCGTGATCCTCTGGCTCGGTCTCAGGCAGCTTGGCGGCTGGAACGAGATGATGTCCATCTGCAACGCCCAGCCCGTCAATGACTTCGGCGACACGATGACCGACCTGATGCGCTCCGGCAAGGATCCGGAATTCCCCTGGTACGGCGCCCTCTTCGGCTCCGCCATCATCGGCTTCTGGTATTGGTGTACGGACCAGTTCATCGTCCAGCGCGTCCTCTCCGGCAAGAACCAGAAGGAATCCCGCCGCGGTACCATCTTCGGTGCCTACCTCAAGCTCCTGCCGGTGTTCCTGTTCCTCATCCCCGGCATGATCGCCTTCGCGCTCACCAAGCATCCTGAAACCGCCATCGGCCAGCAACTCGCCGTTGCGCTCCAGGTCCAGCCCGACGGTACCGTCGCCAACCCCGACATCGCCTTCCCGATGCTGGTCAACACCCTGCTTCCGGTCGGCCTGAAGGGCGTGGTGATCTGCGGTATCCTCGCCGCCCTGATGAGCTCCCTGGCTTCCCTGTACAACTCCTCCGCCATGCTCTACACGATCGATATCTACAAGCGCAAGCACCCGGATACCGACGAGCAGAGGCTTGTGCGCATCGGCCGTATCGCCACCGTGGTGGTGGTCGTTCTCGGCGTGCTGTGGATCTTCGTCATCCAGCGCATGGGCAAGAGCCTGTACAACTACATCCAGAGCGTGCAGAGCCTGCTGGCTCCGGCCATCGCCGCGGTGTTCCTGCTGGGTATCTGCTGGAAAAAGACCTCCCCGAAGGCCGGTATGTGGACCCTCATCGTCGGTCTGGTGCTCGGTTTCACCCGCCTGATCACGATGATCATCAACCCGCAGGCGCACAACGTCTTCACCTTCATCTTCAACGAACTGAACGTGTACGCATTCTGCGTGTGGATGTTCCTCTTCTGCGTCGTGCTGGCCATCGTGGTCACCATGCTGACCCCGAAGCCGGCGGACAAGCAGGTCGAGGGCCTGTGTTTTGGCACGGCCACCCCGGAACAGAAGGCCGCCACCCGCGCCTCCTGGAACAAATGGGACGTCATCCACTCCGTCATCATCCTGGCCTTCACGGTCGCGTTCTACATTTACTTCTGGTAGTCTATGCTTGAAGAACTCAAAGCCAAGGTGTGCCGGGCCAATCTCGATCTGGTCCGGCACGGCCTTGTCATTTTCACCTGGGGCAACGTGTCCGCCATCGACCGCGCGAGCGGGCTGGTGGTCATCAAGCCCTCCGGTGTCAGCTATGACGACATGAAGCCGTCCGACATGGTCGTCGTGGACCTGGACGGCAAGGTGGTGGAAGGGGAGCTGAACCCTTCGTCCGACACCCCGACGCACCTGGTGCTCTACCGGGCTTTCCCGAACATCGGGGGCGTGGTGCACACGCACTCGACCTTCGCCACCGCCTGGGCCCAGGCCGGCCGGGATATCCCGAACATCGGCACGACGCACGCGGACTACTTCCACGACGACATCCCGTGCACGCGCGACATGAAGAAAAAGGAAGTCTTCGGCGAATATGAGAAGGAGACCGGCAACGTGATCGTGGAGCGCTTCGAGGGGATGAACCCCGACGACACGCCCGCCGTGCTGGTGCGCAACCACGGCCCTTTCGCCTGGGGCACGGACGCCGACAACGCGGTGCACAACGCCGTGGTTCTGGAGGAGGTGGCCAAGATGGCCTTCATCGCCTCGACCCTGCACCTGAACACGCTGGACCTCGTGGAGCACGTCCCCGCGATGAACCGGCACCTCATTGAAAAGCATTACAGCCGCAAGCACGGCCCGAACGCCTATTACGGCCAGAAAAAGAAATAACGACAACATTAAAACTCATAACGAAAATGGCATTTGAAAATTGTGAATTATGGTGGGTGACCGGTGCGCAGCTCCTCTACGGAGGGGATGCGGTGGTCGCCGTGGACGGACACTCCAAGGAGATGGTCGACGGCCTGAACGCCTCCGGCAACATCCCCGTCAAGATCGTCTATAAGGGCACGGCCAACAGCAGCCGCGAGGTGGAAGACGTGATGAAGGCTGCGAACAACGAGCCCAAGTGCGTGGGCGTCATCACCTGGATGCACACGTTCTCGCCCGCCAAGATGTGGATCAAGGGCCTCCAGGCCCTGGAGAAGCCGCTGCTTCACTTCCACACCCAGTACAACGCCGAAATTCCCTGGGATAAGATCGACATGGACTTCATGAACCTCAACCAGAGCGCCCACGGCGACATCGAGTTCGGGCACATCTGCACCCGCATGCGCGTGCCCCGCAAGGTGGTCGTCGGCTACTGGAAGAGCGAGGCGGCCCAGAAGAAGATCGCCGTCTGGGCGCGTGTGGCCGCCGGCGTCGCCGACGCCAAGGCCGTCCGCTGCCTGATGTTCGGCATGAACATGAACAACGTGGCCGTGACCGACGGCGACCGTGTGGAGTTCGAACAGCGCCTCGGCTACCACGTGGACTACTACCCGGTGTCCTCCCTGATGGAGTACTACAAGAAGGTCACCGACGCCGAGACCGACGCGCTGGTGGAAGAGTACAAGAAGCTCTATACCATCAAGATCGACGAGTCCGGCGAGCAGGTGTACTGGGAGAAGGTGCGCAATTCCGCCAAGGCGGAGATCGCCCTGCGCCGCGTCCTGAAGGACGAGGGCGCGACGGCCTTCACCACCAACTTCGACGACCTCGGCGACGCCGACGTGAACGCCCCGGACTTCTGCGGCTTCGACCAGATCCCGGGCCTCGCCTCACAGCGCCTGATGGCAGAGGGCTACGGCTTCGGCGCCGAGGGCGACTGGAAGACCGCCTGCCTGTACCGCACGCTGTGGGTGATGTCCCAGGGCCTGCCCACCGGCTGCTCCTTCCTCGAGGACTACACCCTGAACTTCGCCGGCGACCGCAGCTCCTGCCTGCAGAGCCACATGCTCGAGATCTGCCCGATGATCGCGAGCGACAAACCGAAGCTGGAGGTGCACTTCCTCGGCATCGGCATCCGCAAACAGCAGACCGCCCGCCTGGTCTTCACCTCGAAGACCGGCCCCGGCATCAAGGCCACCGTGGTGGACCTCGGCAACCGTTTCCGCCTGATCGCGCAGGACGTGGAGTGCATCGAGCCCAAGCCGATGCCCAAGCTCCCCGTGGCCTCCGCCCTCTGGGTCCCGCAGCCTACCTTCGAGGTGGGCGCAGGCGCGTGGATCCTCGCCGGCGGCACCCATCACTCCGCCTTCAGCTATGACATCACGGCGGACTACTGGGACGACTTTGCCGAGATGACCGGCATCGAGTTCGTCCACATCAACAAGGGCACCACCATCCCCGAGTTCAAGAAGGAGCTCCGGATGAACGAGGTCTACTACATGCTGAACAAGGCGCTCAAGTAAGCCTATGGACGCAACGAGAACCATCGAATCCGGCAAGGCCGTCCTCGGTATCGAATTCGGCTCCACCCGCATCAAGGCGGTACTGGTGGACGAGGACCACATTCCCATCGCCCAGGGCAGCTACGAGTGGGAGAACCAGCTCGTGGACGGCCTGTGGACCTACAGCAAGGAGGTGATCTGGTTCGGCCTGCAGCAGTGCTATTCCGACCTCCGCGCCGACGTGCGCAAGCGCTACGACGTGGAGATCGAGCACCTGGCCGCCATCGGCATCAGCGCGATGATGCACGGCTATATGCCCTTCAACAAGGGCGGACACCTGCTCGTCCCGTTCCGTACCTGGCGCAATACCAACACCGGACCCGCCGCCGCGGAGCTTTCCAAGCTGTTCGTGTACAACATCCCGCTCCGCTGGAGCATCTCCCACCTCTACCAGGCCATCCTGAACAATGAACCCCACGTGGGGGACATCGGCTACCTGACCACGCTCGCCGGCTACATCCACTGGAAGCTCACCGGCGAGAAGGTCCTGGGCGTGGGCGACGCCTCCGGCATGCTGCCGGTGGATCCCGAAACCGGGAACTACCGCGCCGACATGGTGGAGAAGTTCGAAAAGCTCGTCGCCCCGCACAAGTTCTCCTGGAAGCTGCGCGACATCCTGCCCAAGGTGGTGAGCGCCGGCGAACCGGCCGGCTGCCTGACCGAGACCGGCGCCAAGCGCCTGGACATCTCCGGCCACCTGCAGGCGGGCGTCCCGCTGTGTCCGCCGGAAGGCGACGCCGGCACCGGCATGGTTGCGACGAACGCCGTCCGGCCGCGCACGGGCAACGTTTCGGCCGGCACTTCCTCCTTCTCGATGATCGTCCTGGAGAAGGAACTGTCCAAGCCGAACGAGATGATCGACATCGTCACCACGCCGGACGGGAAGCTCGTCGCGATGGTGCACTGCAACAACTGCACGTCCGAGCTGAACGCCTGGGTGAAGATGATCCGCGAGTACCAGCAGCTGCTGGGCCCCGTGAGCGACAAGCACGACATTTACCGCATCCTGTACACGCACGCCCTGGAAGGGGATCCCGACTGCGGCGGCCTGGTGGCCTTCAACTACGTCTCCGGCGAGCCGGTCACCGGTTTTGCGGAGGGCCGTCCGCTGTTCGTCCGCGGCGCTTCCGACAACTTCTCGCTTGCGAATTTCTTCCGGGCCCAGCTGTACGGATCCATCGCGGTGCTGAAGATCGGCAACGACGTGCTGTTCCGGGACGAGCAGGTCAAGGTGGACCGCATCACCGGTCACGGCGGCCTGTTCAAGACGCCGGTCGTGGGCCAGCGCTTCCTGGCCGCCGCCCTGAACTCGCCCATCTCCGTGATGGAGACGGCCGGGGAAGGCGGCGCCTGGGGCATCGCCCTGCTGGCTTCCTACCTCGTGAACAACGGCGGCAAGCTCAGCCTGCCCGACTTCCTGGACAAGATCGTCTTCGCCGGGAACACGGGTACCGAGATCGCGCCGGATCCTGCGGACGTGGCCGGTTTCGAGGCCTACCTCGAGAACTACAAGGCCGCTTTCCCCATCGAGGAAGCCGCGGTGCGCTGCAAGAAATAATTTGCAATGGAGCAGATCTGGGACCCGCTCCGCAAAAAGAGAGTCACTGCCACACCCGAGGAACGGGTGCGGCAGTGGTTCATCTTGCAGCTCCACGAAACCTTCGGGGTCCCGATGCACCTGATGATGAGCGAAGTGTCGCTCAAGTTCGGGCAGAAGCCCTGGCGCGCCGACATCCTGGTCTATGACCGCTCCGGCGCGCCGCTGCTCGTCGCGGAATGCAAGCGGCCCGAAATCACCCTCGACGCCGGGGTGCTCGAGCAGGCGATGCGCTACAATTCCGTGCTGGGCGTGCGCTTCCTGGCCATGACAAACGGATATTTAACCTATCTTTACAGGCTGGAAGGGGAGACCTTCGTCCCGTGCGGGCACATCCCCGACTATGAAGAAATGCTATGTCAACGATAACCGGAGAGTTCCTGGACCGCCCGATCTTCCGCATCGTGCGCGACGTGGCCGCTGAAAAGGGGGTCCGTGCGTACGTGATCGGCGGCTTCGTGCGCGACTGCTTCCTGGGCCGCCCCTGCACCGACGTGGATATCGTCGTGGAGGGCAGCGGCATCGACTTCGCCCGCGCGGTGGGGGAGCGCACGCACAGCCACGTGTCCTACTTCAAGAACTTCGGCACGGCGATGCTGCATTACCGCGGCGACGAGGTCGAGTTCGTGGGCGCCCGCCGCGAATCCTACCGCCGCGAGTCGCGCAAGCCCATCGTCGAGAACGGCACCCTGGAAGACGATCAGAAGCGCCGGGACTTCACCATCAACGCGATGGCCTTCTCCCTGCAGCGGGAGGACTTCGGCGCCCTGGTGGACCCCTTCGGCGGCATCCGCGACCTGGACGCCGGTATCATCCGCACCCCGCTGGACCCCGACACCACCTATTCCGACGACCCGCTCCGCATGCTGCGCGCCGTCCGTTTCGCTGCGAAGCTCTCCACCCCCGAACGCCGCTTCTCGATCGTCCCGGAGTCGATGGCCTCGATGCGGCGGATGGCCGACCGGCTGCAGATCCTGTCCTGCGAGCGCGTCGCGGAGGAACTCAACAAGATGCTGCAGACGGATTGTCCCGCCCTGGCCTTCCGCCTGATGGACGAGGCCGGCCTGCTGCCGTACGTCCTGCCCGAACTCCTCGCCCTCAAGGGCGTCGAAACCGTCGACGGACGCGGTCACAAGGATAATTTCGCCCACTCCTTGGCCGTCCTCACCAACGTGACGGAGGTCTCCGATAAGCTTTGGCTCCGGTGGGCCGCGCTGCTGCACGACATCGGCAAGCCGGCCAGCAAACGCTACGACCCGGCGCTGGGCTGGACCTTCCACGGCCACGAGGTTGTCGGCGCCCGGATGGTGCCGAAGATCTTCGACCGCCTGCGCCTGCCCCTCGACGAGATGAAATACGTCCAGAAGCTCGTCCGGCTGCACCTGCGGCCCATCGCGCTCGTGGACGAGGAAGTCACCGACTCCGCCGTGCGGCGCCTCCTTTTCGACGCCGGCGACGACATCGACGACCTGATGATCCTGTGCAACGCGGACATCACCTCCAAGAACGAGGCGAAGGTCGCACGCATCCGCGCCAACTTCGAACTGGTCCGGCGCAAGCTCGTGGAAGTGGAGGAGAAGGACGCCATCCGCAATTTCAAGAACCCCATCGACGGCGAGTACGTGATGCGGGTGTACGGCATCCCGCCCTGCCGGGAGATCGGCCTGCTGAAGGACCTGGTCAAGGAGGCCATCCTGGACGGGGTGATCGGCAACAACTTCGAGGAAGCCGACGCCTTCATGCGCCTGCACGCCCCCGAATTCGGCCTGCACGAAGTATGATCGGGCGCTACCTCACATACCTCTCCACCATCCGCCGCTACTCCCCTCGCACCGTCGAGATCTACCGCGGCGTCCTGGAAGAATACTTTTCGTTTGCCGGCGACGCTGCAATGGATGTCCAGATGATCAGGAACTACGAGGTGTACCTGATGGACGAAAAAGGGGAGGGCGCGAAGACGGTGAACCTGCACCTGAGCGTGCTCAGCGGCTTCTGCAAATTCCTGATGAAAGAGGGACTGCTGGCGAGCAACCCCGTGCGCCTGGTCTCCCGCCCGAAACAGGAAAAACGCCTGCCGGTCTTCTACCGGGAAGACGCGATGAAAGCATACTTCGAACGGACGAAAGGTGTGCTGGAATACGGCAAATACGAAGACCAGCTGCAACGGATGATCCTCGGCCTGCTGTACGGCACCGGCATCCGCCGCAGCGAACTCATCTCCCTGAACCGGAACTCGGTCGACTTCGCCCGCCGCGTACTGCGCGTACGGGGCAAAGGCGACAAAATGCGGGAAATTCCGCTGCTCCCTTCACTTTGTGACGAAATTTTGTTATATTTACAATCGCAAGACTCTTTGAAATGCGCGGACAAGGCCCCGGAGGCCCCGCTCCTGCAGACCCCGAAAGGAGGGCGCCTCTACCCGGTCTTCGTGGACCGGCAGGTCAAGGCGGCCCTCGGCGGGGTGGACGGCATCAGCGGCCGGAAGTCGCCCCACGTGCTCCGGCACACCCTGGCGACGGAACTCCTGGACGGGGGAACGGACCTCAACTCCATCAAGGAGCTGCTGGGCCACTCCTCCCTGGCGGCCACCCAGGTCTATACGCACAATTCCATCGAGCGGCTGCAAAGTGTTTATAAATCCGCCCATCCAAGGGCAAAAAACGACGGTAACCATGGAGATTAAATTCAAGGCCCTGAAGTTCGAAGCCGGTGAGCAGCTCACCGCCTTCGTAGAAAAGAAAGTCTCCCGCCTGTCCCGCTTCTGCGAAGGACTGACCGAGGAGGTTGAGGTGGCGCTCGAAGACCATCTCAAACAAGGCAAGCTGGCCAAGATCCAGATCCACATCCCGGGTGAAGAGCTCATCATCGAGCGCGAGGCCGACACCTTCGAGAACGCGATCACGGAGGCCGTGGACGCGATGAAGGAAAAACTCACCCGCGTCAAGGAAAAGAAATTCGAGAATTAAACCTTTGTACAGGGCCGCCCGCAAGGCGGCCTTTTTTTCGCTCAGTCTTTCTTCTTGGGACCCTTTTTCCTGCGTGGCTGGTATCCGGCAACATGGGCGCTTGTACTGGTGGGAAACGTTGAGTCTTCCGGCCCGGGTTCATTTAAGTACTGGGATGGCCTGATCGGGAATCGGTAAGGCCGGGGGGAAGGCTCAAGCAATCCTCCAATCAGGTCGAATTGGAGAGCCTCCTCCAGTTTGGATAAAGTTTCGAGGGTCATATTGGCCTTTCCCCTCAGGAGCGTGGAGATATGCTGCTGTGTGCACCCCAAAGCCTGCGACAGCTGTTTCTGCGTCCAACCCAGTTCATCCATCCGCATTTTGACCTTGATGGCTATTTCATAGGAATATTTCAGCCATCCCCAGTTGTCGCGAATATACCGGGCCTCATCCAGAAAGCCCTTCTCGCTTTTGTGTTCGTTTTCCTTAAGAAACTCCAGAGCAGTCATAATTCCGAATTGATAAAATCTTGAATGCCGTCGGCATCAATAACGCCGTTTTCCAATAAATAGTTCCGTACTTTTTCCATTCTCATTAATTCATTGAGCGTGTGCGGTCGCTCGTTCATTCGAGAAGTCAGTTTGATAGCTCCGCCTGTGATCAGATAGACATCATCATCCAGTTTGAGAGCATACATTCTTAACCAGGAAGAATGCCCCGATACCCTTTTCCCTTTAGCTTTCTCCCGGGAGAGCAACATCTCGTGGACGCGGCTGTTTTCCAACGGACGAAACAAAGTATCCAGTTTGATTCCTGAATTAACATCCAATAGCAGGCAGGACAAAGAAGCGGCATCAGCTATAGTATCAAAGACGGCCTGCCCAATGTTGGTGATATGAAAGAAAGATGCGAGGTCATCTTGATTGGCGGAAAAGAAGGTAAGCAGGTTCAAAGGATCCATCCAGCCTGACAGTGTTTTCGTCAGGATATCCTGAGTGTCGCCGTCATAGACGACGGCCCAGATTCTGCCGGTATGAAGGACGTCTTCAAATCTCATAGCTTCTTCTTTCCGCAAATGTAAAAACAAATTTCAAATTGTACAAATTTAAAATTGTATTATTACGCGGCATCTGTTCGACACTACCGTTCTTTATTTGAAATGCTGTTTAAAAGTGCTAACTTTAAACTATGAACCACTTACTCCAAAAAACGCTCCTTCTTTTGTTTGTCGCGCTTCCCGCCACGTCCTGCAGTTTTCATCCCCATAGCCGTGTGGCGGCGACGCTCAGCGACGTCGAATCCTATATCAACGACCGCCCCGACAGCGCCCTGGCGGTGCTGGAAGGCGTGGACACCACGGCACTGACCACCCGCGCCCTGCGGGCCCGGTACTCGCTGCTGCGAACGATGGCCCAGGCGAAGAACTACCGAGACCTGACAGTTCCGGGGTTGATCGATGATGCCGCTGCCTGGTATGCCCGTCACGGCTCTGCCGATGAAAAGATGAAGACGCTCTATTATCTGGGTTGCATAGCCCAGGCGAACGGTGACTTGAACGGCGCCGTGGTTTATTATACCATGGCGGAAGAATATGCGGAGAACGTGATAGACAAACACACGCTTGGTCTTCTTTATCTGGCCAAGGCAACGGCATACGGTGCTGTTTATAATATAGAGAAAGAAGCTGAATATACGGAGAAAGGGTGGGGCGTCTTTCGTGAAACAGAAGACCCGATGCAGGAAATGGCTTTGGGCCAGGTCGCTATTTCTTGTTTCGGATTGAAAGAATGGGCTCGGGCGGATTCTTTATTTTTAATAGGGATAAACGCCTCGTCTTCCAATTCATATGCGATGTCAATTTTGCTTTCAAACTATGCTCGGATGAAAGTGTTGAAGCCGGAACCGGATCCGGAAGCGGCATTGGCGTTGTTGGATAGGATGCGGATAGAATTCGGGTATCCTCTTTCATTACGGGATGTCGGCGTTTATGCTTATGCGCTGGTGCTTTCTGGATGTGGTCCAGAAGCAGAAGGATTATTGGACCAATTGAAAGAGAGGGCCTCTTCATCACCTTTGGAAGTGGAATCCTGGTTAAGCCGGTGCGCCTTAGTTGCTGGCGACTTTAAGCAGGCATATGAGTCGTTGAGCCGGGCTCATGCTGCAGAAGAAAGCGTGATTCAAAGCGTCTTGTCCGATTCCGTGACGGAGGCCGTTGCCGCTTATCACGAAATGGCCGGCAGGCAGAAACGGATGCAATACAGGATAAACATAGCCATCTTGCTCATCGTCCTTCTTGCTTTGTCATTATCGCTTGTTCTATCTCTATTAAGGAGAAACAAGTTGGTGGAGGAGAAAACCCGGGTTTTGGACATTTGTGCCTCGCTGGAAAAAGAGGCTGCTGAGCAGGAGAACCAAACCGTCAACCTCCAGAGCCAACTGAATCGTTTCAAGGAAATAGTCCGCCAGGAACGAGTGCTCCGTTTCCGGCAGGCGGGAAGATTACGGAGTTCCATCTGGCGTCTCGATCACCGTGGCCTCCCTTCTTGGGTCAAGGAGGACCCGGATATGGCAGCAATCAAGGAGGAGTTGTCGTATATCTACGATTTGGATGATTCTGGCGAGATACTTGTGAAACGTCTGGACCGGGAACTTGACGGGGCAATAGATTCTTTATCGGAGGCTTTGAATCTGAAAAACAAACGGAAGGAGCAGCTATTCATGTGTTGCACTCTTTTGGATCTACCGTCAGATGTGGTTGCGGCAAAGTTGGGAATAACGCCAAATAATGTTCGCGTGAAGAAGCACCGGCTGAAGGAGCAGATAGCAAAGTTGAACGACCCTGAGTATGACGCTTTGTTTGATATTCGAAGGTGAATTGTTACAAGTATCCATAAAGTGACAGAAAATTGCGGGGGGGGGGCAATCAATTGATAATCAGGTAGTTGGGTGTCGATTGGGCGCTATTCTGTAGCATGCGTAATATCGGCGAAAATTACATCTTTGTAAATTGCTGAAATACAGAGTGTTATCAATGCGTCTTGTAATGTTTATTTTTGCTCGGGATTTGTTTTTCAGTGTTCTTTCATACTATCTTTGAGTTGGATAAAAACCACTCTGTAATGAATAGAACAACTAAACTAATCTTATTTGTAACGCTTTTTGCGGCGTTGGCCTCCTTTTCACAGAATCATTGTTATGCGCAGGGAGACGATCCTATTCCAATCATTATTGGAGAAGGGGGAAATCCGGGAGGGCTTCCAATTTTCTATGCTCCAACGCAAATTCCCATCCAGGCCGCGTACTCTTCTTTACATTCCACCGTCTTCGTCAATTTCTTGTACGACCTGGGATATGTCTCGGTGGAGATCGAGAACCTTACCACGGGCGAGTACAGCCAGACCGTGGTCAACGCTCTTGCTGGTCCGATGGCTTTCCCGATTTCCAGTTCTGTGGGTCATTGGACAATTACATTCACGTTCACGAACGGTGAGGTCTTTTATGGTGAATTCGACATTAATTATGATTAGATGAAAAAGTGTTTGTTGATGGTTGGTGTCCTTATTTCTCTGATTACAAGTTGTAGTAAATCTATTACCTTGTTGTCGGATGAATACGTTTCGGAAGAGTACAATGTTCCAAATGGGATAATTCCTTTGGCGGATGCCTTAGAAACGCTAGAAGATTTCCTTTCTGATACCTCAAAACCGCTTTCAATGACCAAGGGTGATGGTGGAAGGATCATTGTCAATACTGGTGCCTATTATTCTTCTGGAAAACCCACGAAAGGCACTGAATCGTTTCCCGATGCATATGTTGTCAACTTTGAGGCAGGACAAGGATTTGCTGTTTTAGGTGCTCATTCCGGTGTGGCTCCAGTAATTGCTGTAACGGAGAATGGAAACATTGACCCGGAAACTCTTACGATAGAGAGTCGGGGTAATCCTGCTGATACGACACTTTTATTTGCAAAAGGATTTGTAGAAGATATTATTCGAATAGGGGCTACTCCTGCAAACCCGGATGGCGGTGGTGGAGTCATGCCCCCCACTTTACCCGATGATCCAGATGAACCACCAGTTGGTCCGCCGATTCCGTATGTCCATTATTCTGCCACCATCAATACGACTTGGGATCAAGGTTCATGGAATGAAGCTGATCTGTACAATAACTATTGTTACGAAGATTTCGCAATAGGAGGCTTTACATATGTCTTCACGGGGTGCTCAACGACTGCGATGGCTGGAATAGTTGAGTATAATCGTTTCCCGACAACCTTAACTGTAAACGGGAAATCTTTAAACTATTCCGCCATGGACGCATATCCAATCGCATATTATCTCTCGTCGGACACGGCAAAGGATGATGTCGGCCGATTAATGGGGGCCATTTATCATAATGTTGCTCATTTATCAGTAACCTCATTCGGAACATGTATCACGCCGGCTCAAATAGAAAACTGTATGACTCTTTTTGGCTATAGTAATGTTGTCCGTTTGCAGGGAAGTTCCTTTACTTCTGAGATGGTATCAGCAACAAAAACAATGTTGCAAAACAACAAGCCAGTATTTGTTTCAGCCATTCCTTCGTCAGCTATTACTAGCGCGCATTCTTGGGTGGTAGATGAGATCAAAGGTCGTGCTTTGATGACCGTTTATTGCAATTGGGGCTGGAGCGGGTATTATGATGGCTTCTTCTCCACTACATGTTTTAACCCGAATGGCACAACCTATAATTTCCATTTTAGGGTAATAACATATGATATTCCGTCAGGTCAAACCAATGTAAATATTACCTTCTAAAGGTTCCTATAAAATTAATATAAAATTGTTGTCTTTGGAGTGGAATGGCAGACCTATGAAGATATACCGTCTCTTTCTCATTTTTCTTCTACTATATCCTTCTTCGGTTTATTTGCGGGCGCAGGTAAGGCCGGATGTTTCCTCGAGCTGGTCCCGGGGCATATTGTTTATGGACGGGGAAAAAGTGACACGGAGGAATGCGTCAGACTATCTGAACCCTTACCAGGCATCTTTGTATCAAAGAGGATACGGTGAACTGACTGCCGGACGGACTTTGCTATACGTGTCTGGTGGCGTTTTGGCAGCAGGTGGTGCAATCGAGTTGTCTTCTTATCTCCATGCAAGAAGAGAAATCCAGGAACATGGCCGTATTCTTAACACACACCTCGGACCGTTGTATTTCTATGTTTCAGCGGGTACGGCGGCCGTGCTTGGGTTAACGGGTTTGATTCTCTGTGAATCCGGTAAAGGGCGGTTGAAAATCGTTGAACGGGAACTGACGGTTGAAGGAGGAGTATCGCAGGTTGAAGTGGATTTCGGGATGATGCCATCCGGTGTCGGGGTAGCATTGTTTTTTTGACACGGGAGCCTCTCCTGGTCTCAGCTAACTGTAATGACTATCCGCCAGAGTCTGGGCTGGTAGAAGAGTTTCCGCATAGGTCGGATGGAGCACTCGGTCAATGTGGGCATCTGCAACGTCTCGAACCACTTCAACCCGTTTATGTAGTATTTCGACACCGGTACCGAATCTTGGAAGGAGATTTCCCTGCTACCGATCCTGCCGAACTATAGCTGGCGGATTTCGTCTTGATCTAAAGTATAGACTATTATTTATGATTCTATAAGCATATGGCAACAATGAGAAATGAAGATTACTTATTTATCAAACCATTCACAGGTATCCATAGTTCTTCAGGCGCTTGGTATAAGATAATCAAGTTCCTTGGAAAAGGAGGAAACGGGATCTCTTACCTTGTTTTGTGTACAGAAGGCATTTATTTCGGATGCGTCTTTACTTTGAAGATATTATACCGAATATCTAAGCCGGAAAGGGTTGAAAGGTTCCTTCATGAGATTTCTTTTGTGAAAGAATGTAGTTTCCCAACCATATTAAAGCAATACGATGAAGGAGAATGGAACAATTATCCGTTTGTTGTAGTAGATTATATGTCCACGACTCTTGAAGCGGAGATAAAAAGGGGAGAGTTATCAATAGGAAACAAAATACTTTTCTCGCTACAACTTCTGTCGGCATTGACATATCTACAAAACAAGAATGTGGTTCATAGAGATATTAAGCCATCCAATATCTTTGTTAAAGATAATACTGCGATTCTTGGGGATTTTGGACTGGTTAAAGATATTTCCGAAGCAACGGCAGAAGATACGGAGGACATTAAAGGGTACTATGCTATGCCTGGATCATATAGAACCCCGGAATTAGTAGCATATGCAAAATCTGAATCTCAGATATGCAAAGAGTCAGATGTCTTTCAACTTGGGTTGGTCCTATGCGAATTGTTTACCGGTAGAAATCCATTAAGGCCGTCAGAAGATCCGTTATCAGAGATTGTCCTTTCCCCTATACCTAATGGAAAGAGTAAGTACCAGAATAAAAGTGTTTGGATTATTCGACAAATGCTTAAAATGGATAAATCTGAACGAATGACTCTTGACCAAGCAATGAAAAGATTTAACCGCCTTTTCGAAGAGTATTCGAAAGAAAGGGAGGAGCTAGAAGGAGCCGCTATTTAACTAACGATCCGAATCCATCTTTATCTTATACTACGATATGAATAAACTGGAACTCATCTTGTCCGCAAGTCTTGTCGTTTTTGCGAATGGGACTTGCGCTTTTGCACAAAACCTATTCCGGCAGAGTGAGCCTCAGATACTTAGCCCGAGCGCCTATGAAACATGCAAATACGGCAGGGTCCCGGTAAACTATTTCAATGGACTGCCCGAGATCACGGTCCCTCTTGCGGAGGTTAATGCCAAAGGATATACTCTTCCGGTCTATCTGACATATTTCGCTTCCGGCAACAAGCCGGACCAACATCCAGGATGGGTCGGACAAGGCTGGACCCTGCATGCCGGAGGTTCGATTACGCGCGTTATCAAAGGCGAGAAAGATGAAATGAACCGCTTTGAATGTGAACATTTAAACGGAGCACAACCATCATCCGATCCCGGATACCTCTATCGGGCAAGGCGAGTCCAGCAGAATATCAGTTGGTCGAACCTGGACACTTTGTTTTACCACACTCTTCAAGGGTGGTCTTTCTATTATGACGATGAGCCGGATGAATTCTACCTTAATCTTGAAGAATTTCAGGCATCCTTTTACATTACCGGCGAAGGCGAGATAAAGATTGTTTCCCGGGGAGAGGCATCCTTTGACCTAGCCTGGGACCTGGACGCCGACACGCAGTATTCAGCATTGACGGTATATGCCCACCCAACCGACAGCACAAAGAATTACAGGGCGCGCAGATACACCTATTTCAAACGTTTTACGGTAAGGGACCGGGAAGGGAATATTTATGAATTCGGAGGTAATGACGATGCAATTGAGTATTCCGTATCGCAAAGGGCCAACATTACGTATAGTAATGGCTCGTACAACACCGCATCTGCCTGGGATGCAACAGCGACGGCCAATACGTGGATGCTGACAAAGATTATCCGGCCGGATGGAGAAGAAATCACTTTTACATATAAACACGACGACAATGTCCCCATCGTACTTCATGATTTCCATTATGGAGAATCGTTCGCCTCGGATGCGATGGGTGGACAATCATATACCTATGACACATATGCGACCAGGACGACGGTAAAGAACAACCTGTCGTTCACTTTCTTACTTCCCGCATATCTGGAATCCATCTCCTGCCATATTTCAGGAGACCATCTGTCTTTCATAAGTTCCCCGTCCACCGAACTTGGATACAGCTATACCGAAGCGGATTTTGAACGTCGGATTGGAAACTATAGCGGAACGGTATTCCCGCTGACCTTCAGCGATTTCATGGCTAAAAACCATTACTTGAAACTAGACTCCATCATGGGGGAAGGGAGGAATATATCCTTTGTATACACGAATAGTACCAGTACCCGTCTCAAATTGAAGAATGTCCGGTTCCTTGCCGATAACGGCGGCGATATGGATCACCAGTATAAGTTCAAATATAACACGACGACCCTGCCTGCATACAACTCCAGAAAGACAGACCGCTGGGGGTATTATAATGGTCAGGACTATTCATCTACTGTCGCGAGTTTTGGAACGGGCATGTATGCTGTCCGGGCCCCGAACGCCACCTATATGCAAGCCGAGATTTTGACAGATATCTATTATCCGACAGGTGGTCGTTCCTCGTTTGAATACGAACCACATTCTTTTTTCCGGGAAGCGACACAGTTTCCATTCGGTGTGGACACCTGTCCTGCAGATAGCATCGCCGGAGGCTTGCGCGTCAAGAGGATTACTGACCGGGATTCTACTGGGGTTAGGGAAAGCCGGACGTTCACGTATCAAGATACCTATTCCGGGGTTACTCATTCTTCCGGCGTCCTGGCCGGCCGCCAGCGGTTCAAAGCCACAGGAACTGTGACCGTACACACGTTCTATTCGCAACCGTATGATTATACCATGAGCTATGCCTATTTCAACGAGCTGCCGTACAATCGTTTGTCGGAAACAAACGGGAACCACGTGACGTACAGTTTCGTGAAAGAGTCTTTTGCTGACGGTGGCTCCATAACTTACCGCTATTCCAATCACGAGAATTCGAATGCTGGAGACAGCTTCCCTGAAGCCCGGTTGATTTCCGCTGGAACCGACCTGAATCTTGCCTCGGGATTTAACAGCGGGGAACTCTTCCGTGGTCTCCTCCTGGAGCGGCAGACGATGAAAGCAGGGGGAACCATTGTCCGGAAGGAGACCTTTAGCTACGATATGTCTCGTCAGTCATTTCTAAAATCAATCTCTAAATATGCCTTTATAGGATCTCAAATGGGGACGGCGGCCTATTCGAAGATATTCTGCGGTTATCCCGCCCTTTCTTCAAAAACGGTCATCGAATACACCGATTCAAATAACCCAATTACGGAAGTATTCTCTTATTATTACAATACAGACCGTCGCATGACCTCTCGGACCCATACGGTACAGGGCGTCACGGATGGGATTCTTACCTTCTATCCTGCCGACCGCAGCGCGAGCATCTATACGGCGATGCGACAGGCAGGGATGTCGGGCATCCCGGTGGGCCAGGCGACACTCCGCCAGGGAAACGTCATCGCAGCGAAGGAGGTGACCTACAAGGAGACGGCCGTCAGCACCGCCTCCGGCACGGCGTACACCTTCGTCCCCGATGCGGTTTACACCGCAGAATTTACCGCTCCGGTAACCTTGAGCTCATACCGGTCTTCGCCGATGTCGTATTGTCCCGATCCGGACATCAGCTGTCTTCGCTATGACGAGCACGCCAACCTGACCGGAACGGAGACGCGGGACGGCATCCGTACCACATATGCCTGGGACAGGACGGCGCGTCAGCCGGTGCTTGTCGCCAAGGGCGTGGACCCGGGGCAGACCACGGTCGGAAACGTGCCGCGGCAGACCAGCCACACGCTGGTTTATGGCCAGAGCAACGTATTTACCGGCAGCTATGTCTCTGCCCAGTCCGCCACGGTCACGTTCACGCTCTCGCCGGCCTACGGTTTCGACTGGCTGGCATATGTCCAGATTGACGGACAAAGCGGCAATGTCGTCCAGGTCGCCATTCCCGAGACGCCGCCCAGCCAGTGGATGCAATACCTGGAGCAATACAGTACGGGGTCCATCCAGTTTACCGTCCCTGCCGGCAACCATACATACAGAATCTCAATTACCGACAGCCGGAAGGGAACGGGAGCGGGCTCCAACAACGGGGGTACCGTCCAGGTCTCCTATAGCGAGAAGGGGATGGTGACGACGTCCGGGGATCCCATCCTTTTTGAAGACTTCGAAACGGAGACGGGCAGCACGGCGGGATACCACAGCACGCACGGGCACAGCGGTACCTATACGGTGAACAAGACGATTCCGGCGGACCGCAGTTACGTTATCGACTATATGCTGTATGAGAACGGCGCGTGGGGATACCACCGGGAGAACTACACCGGCGGCAGCAAGACCCTGGGTGCCTCGGGGAAACGTCTCGACAACATCCGCATCTTCCCGTCAGACAGCGATGTCGCCTCGGCCACGTACAACGTTCTCGGCCTGATGTCCTCGCGGACCGACGCCCGGGGTGTGACCGAGAGCTATGAGTATGACGGCCTGCGTCGTCTGGTCCGCATCCGGGACAATGATGAGAATCCCGTGGAAGAGTATATTTACAATTATGCGCACGGAACCGGGAACAATGTCCACAACGGCGTTACAACGAAGACCTTCACGGCGGCGAACAGTTCCACCTCGTACCGGACGGCCATAAGTTACCTGGACAGCCTGGGGTGTCCTACGCAGCAGGTCCTGGTGAACGGAGCCGCTTCCGGCTGGGACCTCGTCACCTACCAGGACTATGACGTCAACGGACGCGAGTACCGGAAATGGCTGCCCGCCCCGGTGCAGGTCGTAAGCGGCGGACATACTGCCGGAGCCTATGCCGAACTGGACGAGATCAGGACGGGCGGCAATGAGGTCTATTCGTCCAGTGACAGCTACCGCTACGAGCAGCCCGTGTATGAGGCCTCGCCCCGTGATCGGGTGAAGGAGTATTACGGACCGGGCTCGGCCTGGCGGGGCAGCACGAAGCACCGTTTCGTGAACACGCTGGCACGCAACGTCGGAACAACAACCTCTATGTATTACTACCGAGGCTCTTCACTGTTGTGGACCGGAAATACTTCACTGACGCTGACTCGTGCGTCAACCCCCACAACAGGATCCCTGCATATCACCCGTGTTGCGGACGAGGACAGCCAGAAGACCCTGGAGTTCAGGAACTCGTTCGGAGAGACCGTGCTTGTGCGGAAAGTATTCAACGACTCGACCTTCTACGACACGCACTACGTGTATGACGACCTCGGGCGGTTGGCGGCAGTCATCCCGCCGAAGCTCTCGCAGCGGCTCGCCAGCGGGACGTCGTGGAACTACAGCAACATTTCGGACCTCGCCTACCTGTACCGTTACGACTCCCGGGGGAACTGCATCGCCCGGTCGCTGCCCGGCGCGGGCTGGACGTACACGGTGTACGACAAGGGGAACCGTCCCGTCCTGACGCAGGACGCCGCGCAGCGTGCGCAGAGCTCGACCGCCTGGACCTTCGCCCTTCCCGACCACCTAGGCCGTCCGGCCGTGCGGGGTACCGTTTCGAAGTCCGTGAGCGCCTTCTCGGACCCGTACAAGACCGCCGTGGTGAAGGCCGCGCTGCCCAAGACACCCACCTATACTGGAACCTACAGGGGCTATGTCCTCTCGGGCATCACGCTATCCTCTCCGGTGCTGTTGGAGGTGGACTACTACGACAACTACGGCTTCGCCGGCGCCAGCCCCTTCCCGGCTGCGAACAACGCCGACTTCGCCTACGACAGTTCCATCGGGACGAACTATACGGCATACTATTCCCCCAGCGCGCAGGGCCTGCAGACAGGATCCCTGCTGAAAGTGCTTGACAATACCGGTGGGAATCAGTATCTTTGGTCTGTGACTTACTATGACGACAGGGCACAGGTGGTGCAGCACCGGGCATCCACGCACTTGGGCGGGGTCGAGAAGGAGTGGTTCAAGCTCGACTTCCTGGGGCGTGCGGTGTCGCACAAGATCACGCACAAGCCCTCGACCGGGAGCGCTCTCTCCGAAGTCATCACGCAGACGTACGACACCTGGGACCGGCCGCTGGTCACGAAGCACAAGCGGGGTTCGAGTACGGCGGTGACAATTGCCAGCCGGACCTACGACAAGGCGGGTCGCCTGAAGACGCTTACGCGGAACGGGAAGACGGCGCTGAAGAGCACGTACAGCTACAACATCCGCTCGTGGATGTACGACATATCAGGTACGCTGTTCAGCGAAACGCTCAGTTTCGTGAGCGGATCGCCGGCGCGCTATGGCGGAGACGTATCGAAGGTGACCTGGAAGGACGACCGGAACACGGGAACGACCCGGGATTCGTACTCCTTCACGTACAATGGGGTGGGGCGTATGCTTCAGGCGAACTATACGGACCACGACTCCGCGTCCGGTGCGAACTTCACGGAGAAGGTGGGCTACGACCGGAACGGTAACATCACGACGCTGCAGCGCTACGGGCGCACGGGAGCGTCCACCTACGGGCGGATAGATTACCTTACCCTGAGCTACAGCGGCAACCGGCTGAGCACCGTGAAGGACACGGGCAGTGCGGCCTACAGCAATGACTTCCGCTATTCGAACACCACGAGCACGACGTACAGCTACACCCACGACGCCGCGGGGCGGATGACGAAGGACGCCGCCAAGGGCATCTCATCGATTACCTGGAACGTGCTGGGGCTTCCGCAGACGGTGACCTTCTCGAACGGGAACGTCATCAACTACAGTTATGCTGCGGACGGCACGAAGCTTCGGGAGTCGAAGACGGCCTCTGGCACGACGACCACGACGGACTACACGGGGACGCTGGTGCTGGAGGACGGGACGCGTTCGCGGATGCTATTCGACGGAGGTTACATCTCTATGTCGGACAACGCGTATCATTTCTTCATCACGGACCACCTGGGCTCGGTGCGTGTGGTGGCCTCGGCGAACGGCGTGGCTGAGGAATACAACCACTACTACCCGCTGGGCGGCCTGCTGCCCACGTCGACCTCGGCGACGGGCATCCAGCCGGTGAAGTATCAGGGCAAGGAGTGGGCCGGATCCAAGGGCCTGAACCTGTACGACTTCGGCGCCCGGCGCTACGACCCGGCCACGGGCCGCTGGCTCTCGCCGGACCCGCTGGCGGAGAAGTATTACGGCCACTCGCCGTACCTGTTCTGCGCCGCGAATCCAATGAGGTATGTGGATTCCGATGGGAAAAGAATCTTTATCCGTTATAATGGGAGCAGTTTTGAATATCATGATAATACACTTTATGAAAACCCTAATGTAGAATATACCGGGCGGATAAAAGGATTTCTAGGCTATGCCGTCAAGGCACTGAATAGCATTAATGATACTGAAGTTGGTAAGCAATTCTTATTTGGATTAGTAAACTCAAATAATAGCATCTACATTGAAGAAGGGAGTTCCGGGTTTAAGCCTGATAATATCCATAAAGCCTTTGCGGAAGAGATAAAAGAGTTACAACCATCATTATATGATAGTTACGATCCCTCACATTTTGCGGGCGGGTCAGGAGGAGTTATTTCTTGGAATCCTGTCGGCTCATTGTTGCCAACCACAAAAGGAGCGCTTGTTAATAGTACAACGGATTTGTTTCATGAAATGGTCCATGCTAATGATGCGAACATTGGACTGCTTAATGATCAGAATCTCAATGGTGTTAAGGTGTCGGAATGGAGAGCCGTATATTACGAAAATATAATACGTCAGCAAATGGGGTTTCCATATCGGACACACTATAAAGTGGAATATAATGCGATGTCTCAATCTGTAAGAGGTCTAGACCCCTATATGTTAGATTCAACAGGAAAACCATTTTTGCCCAACTATTTATGAGACACGGTTTTGCTATCATATGCTGCTTTTTGTTGTCCGCATGCTCGGTTTCTCATCATACTGTGTTTTTGCGGGCTTGGGACGATGAAACTTTAATAGATGGGCGAAAAAAAGTTTATCGAGTTAAAATGGATCTTCCTAGAGATTTTAGATTATGGAGCGTATCAAGTGCGGAATTCAATGTGGAGTATAGTTATTATTGTCTTTCTGATTCATCAACTGTTTTCGTTTCTAATATAGAGCCGGGGTTGGAGGTATTACTCCCGAATTATTCTAAAATTGAGAAGCGAGAGAATGTGGATAGAGGTTTTTATTCCACAGAATTTCAGTATCGCCATATTTGTTATGGATATAGGAATGTTTCTCTTGTAAACAAAGGTAAAATGGACTCTTTGATAAACAATGTAATAATAGACAGCATATGGACTAGAGTAAAAAAGGGGAGTATTTACCAAGACACGCAAGAACGTAAAGTATTATTGAAAGCAAAAAGACGCTCTCAGCATTCTTTTTAAAGTTTTGTTTAGGTTTGGACTCTTTTGACTCAATGCTTGCGGAAAGGATGACTACGGACGCGAACAAGGGCATCTCGTCCATCACTTGGAACGTACTGGGCCTTCCGGAGACGGTGACGTTCAGCAGCGGAGTGGTCATCAACTACAGCTACGCGGCCGACGGCACGAAACTCCGGGAGGCAAGGACGGCCTCTGGCACGACGACCAAGACGGATTACACGGGGACGCTGGTGCTGGAGGACGGGACGCGTTCGCGGATGCTGTTCGACGGGGGCTACATCTCGATGTCCGACAACGCGTATCATTTCTTCCTCACGGACCACCTGGGTTCGGTGCGTGTGGTGGCCATTCACTCTAACGGATTCGATTCTTTTTACCAACTTTGCAACGGCCGTTGATTTTACGTCGTAATAATATGACGATATAGTGTTGTGGCGGAGACGATAAATTTATTGATTATTAGTGCGTTACGTGGGGTGTGGCGGAAATGTGGTAGTATAAGTATATCAAAAACCGCATTGTGGTTGTGCATGTCTGAACAATAGCCATTGACTTAAGGAAAGCATCGATGTCTGAAGACAACGTTTTAAACATTTAGCCAGTCATGAGGACAAGGGTGGGGGAGTAGTCATCACTCTTTCGGGTTGCAATAGGGGAGTCTTCGGCAACATTGCATACGATTATTATTCTTTGTTTTTTGAAGTGTGTAGCATATTTTTTTCGATTGTACTCTCCAGTAGTCTTTCGTTTATAGAACGTCTTTGGATTATTGTGCTTAAATATGTTAATTTGAATTCGAGAGTCGTTGCTCTTTCAAGTAGAAGTCTTCTTTGTAATTGTTTAATCATATATGAATAGAGTCATTTTAGAAAACATTAAAGGAATACGTAGATTGGAATTTGAACTGCCAAATAGTTGTGGTGTGCATTTGATCACCGGCAGGAATGGAACAGGGAAGACAAATCTACTTGTTGCTCTTTATCGCATTTGTAATGGAGATGCTTTTCGTGATTACTTCCCTTTGGGAGCAAATAACTATGATGATATTAGCCATTATCGGATTGTGTATGAAAATAATGGATCGATAGTCACTTATTCCCATACTAGACATGGATGGGATCCCCATCCTCGTAATACGAATGTTCTAAGTTCATTTGGCTATTCTGACACCATATACATAAGTGCAACGAAAATGCGTTTTGACGTTCATACTCCATCCGAATTACAACAACAAAGATTGCTCAAACATAGTGTGTCTCAAGATTTCAAGGATGCAATGAATCTAATTCTAGACACAACTAAGTTTAATAATCTTAAATATATTCAGTTAGTTAACCGAGGTCGCCCCGGACGTCAAATTCGTCATAACAATAAACTGTATGTTATTGATGGGGCAAACTATTCGGAGAATGCTTTTAGCCTAGGTGAAAGATTTGTATTAAATATGCTGGATCAATTGGAAGGCGTGCAAAATGATACACTCGTCGTAATTGATGAGATAGAGTTAGCGTTGCATCCTATTGCTCAAATTGCATTTTATAATTATCTGAACCGTTTAGCTCAATTAAAGAATCTTACCGTTATTATTGCCACTCATTCACCTTCACTGATAAAAAGTAGTGATTCAGTGTATTATCTTGAGAACAATGGTGGCATTATTACTGTTCAGAACAAGTGTAAGCCTTCATTTATCCTTTCCGGATTAACTAATTCCGTAGATAACAACTACGATAAATTATTTCTTGTAGAAGATAAGATGGCGTATTATTGTCTTGATACCATTCTGAAAAAGCATTTTCAACAAACACCACAGTTATTGAATTATAAGATTGTATTTGTTGGAGGATGGCCACAAGTTATAGCGTTTCTAAAACAGATGAATACAATTCTACCGTATAAGCCTGGTATGGTATTCGCGTATTTAGATAAAGATGCCCAAACCAGCCTTACTAATTTACAAAACTCTCCTAAGTTAAATGAAGGTGAACAAAGAAATTTGAATAATTACAATGATGTGCGTCAATATGTTTCATTCTTGCATATCATACCAGAAGTCGATATTTGGGATTGGCTTGTGAAAAATGAGCATACGTTTTTGATTCAGTGGCAAATAAAGTCCAATAATTCTTTATTCCGAATGAACAATACAATTAATCAAATTGATATTATCCATAATCATGCCCGTTCAAGCAGCTCTTGTAAGGAATGCTTTAACGAGTTGCTCAATCAACTGGTGTGTGTGCCAGACTATCCTGAAGAGGTTTGCAGGATGAAACTAGTCGAGATTTATTATGAACAAGCCATATTTAACAATCAAATGTGGGCAGGCATGAATCAAAAACTCTATTCTCAATTAAATAGATAAGTTGTAAAAGAATCGACCAAAACTCGTCTTATTGATTGGTTTCGCTTGTTTGGGTTATTATTCGATGCATGTTTCAAACGGAGAATCTAGTCTTTCAGACACCCTATCGGAACCACGTACACACCGTCATCGCGGCGGTACGCAATCTCTCCGATGCCCACGAGAACCATCAGGAAAGACGGATTCTTCATCTTGGTAGGGTCAATCTTGTCTCGAAGCTTGATGAGCGTCTGGGCACCTTCGTTAATGAGGCCCTCTCCGCCAATCTTGATCTCGATGAGGCCGTAACTGCCGTCACGCAGATGAACGATGGCATCACATTCCAATCCTTCAGAATCACGGTAGT
>Ga0310691_10000160_pt1 | contig 137895 bp, 107 predicted proteins | sample 176DNAGHGlowgp2_FD_203887 | JGI IMG/M metagenome (GOLD analysis project Ga0310691, IMG submission 203887) | Sheep rumen microbial communities from Palmerston North, Manawatu-Wanganui, New Zealand - 1766 DNA GHGlow gp2 (v2) (version 2) | ecosystem: Host-associated > Mammals > Digestive system... | reverse complement strand
TATCTTTTGTCCGCAAAGAGCAAGGACTGACACGAGGCATAAGTCCTAATGCTGTAAAAAAGCAGAAGTTCGATCCATATAAGAAGAAATTTACCGATATGCGGATAATGGAAGCTATAGGCTCGCATATAAGCAGATAAGCTAAACTCCAATTTATCGGACTGCTACCATATAACAGCTGCCTATCTCGATATCCCTTGCTGGTACTTCTGTATGCGTCCATCGTATCTACCATCGGCAATGTCGTGGACTTCATGGTCTGCACGTCTCAGTTCGTTGGCATTGAACCTGCCCAAGGTGCTTGCCAGCCAGAGATGCAAACCTGCAAGCCCTCGTCAACGCGGTAGATATAGGCAGACATGGCAAAGAACACCGGGGCTTGCCAGTTGCCACGCTCCTTGTTGGTGAAGAATTCATGTGGAATTGCATTTCCATTGGGTCATAAATCCATTCACATATTCTTGCTTATAACCATTTTTCATGTCTTTTTTTACTTCTCCAAATAATCTTTCTCAAATTCACAATATCTCTCTTGCTATCCAGGCACATGCCTCGGCATCGGCAAGGGCGTTGTGATGGTTCTTTAAGCAGTAGCCGCATTCAGCGGCTACGGTGTGGAGTTGGTGGTTCTCCAGATAGCGGAAAGCTCTGCGTGAGGCTGCCAGCGTGTCGTAGAACTCATAGTCGGGGTAGTCCATCCGATATACACGGAACACAGCTTTCAGGCAACCTTCATCGAAAGGCTTGTTGTGAGCAACAAGAGGCAAACCTTCAATCAACGGCTCTATCTGTGCCCACACCTTGGGGAATACCGGGGCATCATCCGTGTCTTCGTGACAAAGACCATGAACTTGAGAACACCAGTAGTTATAATAGTTTGGCTCCGGCTGTATTAGGGAGTAGAACGAATCCACTATCTCGCCATTACGAACAATGACAATACCCACAGAACAGACGCTACTACGCTCGTTGTTCGCCGTCTCAAAATCTATAGCTGCAAAATCTTGCATTTTTATTAATAATGTTCGGAATGATTCTTTATTGACTATTTGATTATTTGAGCCAACGCTCGAGAAACGCTACGCTCGAAAGAACTTGTAAACGAGTTTACACTTTTTACTCGCTCAACGCGTTCCTTGACTATTCTACACCCATGGCGCACGATAAATAATTAAATCCCATAAATGTAAATCAATAGTATATCGTAAATCGTTAAATTGTAAATTATAACAACTTCCGAAGCTTCAGTGAGATTTTATTACCTTCTGGTATTCGCTCTCGAAGTTGGGAGTGAAGATGCCTTTGCCTATCGAGGCTTCTATCTCTGAAATGGACCAGAAGCGACCGCCGTCCGTTTCTTTGCTGGGTCTTATCTTCCCGTTGTAGGTAGTTCGGAAGGGGAATACGAGTTCGCGTTCGCGGTCGGACTGAAAGATGTAATGGGGTAGGGGTTGAGGCTCGAAATCGGTAATACCTAACTCTTCCTGTACTTCGCGAAGGAGTGCCTGATGAATGCTCTCGCCCAAATCTACGTGCCCTCCGACGGCTGTGTCCCATTTGTCGGGCTGGATATCTTTCCAGGCAGGGCGCTTCTGAAGGTACAAATGCCCCTCTGAATTAAACACATGAAGGTGGACAACGGGGTGTAACAACATGCTGCCGCTATGACACTCACCTCGGGTGGCGGCAGAAAGGATGTTGCCTTCTTCGTCCACAACAGGAAACAACTCCTGACTGTTATCTTTTCCTTCTGCTATCATGGGATAAGAAGTGAACTGTCACCGTAACTAAGGAAACGGAAATCCTTAGCTAAGGCGTAATCGTATATCTTGCGCCAATCGCCATGCACAAAGGCGCTTACCAACAAGAGCAGGGTGCTCTGGGGCTGGTGGAAATTGGTTACCATCATCTGTACAATGTGGAAATGATAACCTGGGGCAATAATTATCTGCGTACTACTGTGAAGAACAACGAGGTGGTGTCTGAGCATATAATCCCGGAGGGATTCTAATGCCGACACAGTTGAGAGTTGAGAGTTGAGAGTTGAGAGTTGAGAATACGGCATCCATTGAGGGACGTGCAGTTCTTCGCCATCGCCGGTGTCTTTGCCTTCGTCCATCAACTGTTGGGCGATAATACCCATATAATACAGACTTTCGAGGGTGCGGACACTGGTGGTACCTACGGCAATGGCCTTTCCTCCGTGCTGAATCAACTTCTCGATGGTTTGCAGGCGGACAGCAATATGCTCGGTATGCATCTCGTGGTCACCAATCTCCTCGCTCTTTACGGGTTTAAAGGTGCCGGCACCTACGTGAAGGGTCAGCTCCTCGCGCTCTATGCCGTGGGCATCGAGGTCGGTCAGCACGCGTTCTGTGAAGTGAAGTCCTGCCGTTGGAGCTGCCACAGAGCCCTTAATCTTGGAGTAGACGGTCTGATAGGTGCGGAGGTCGCTCTCTTCGGTCTTACGATTCAGATAGGGTGGAATGGGCAGTTCTCCCAACGACTCCAACACCTCGGAGAAGGCAAAACCTCCTTCCCAGCGGAAACGTATCTCGAAGCTGGTGCCATGAGGAGCCACACGCTCGGCAGAAATGGTATAAGCCTTTCCGTTTATCTGAAACGTTCCATAAAGCAGCCCTTCTTTCCACTTCTTGGAGTTGCCTACCAGACAATACCAGGTACATTCGGAAGTGGCAATGAAGTTTTCCTGATATTCTATGGGGAAAGCTGGCTCCAGTAGGAAGATTTCGATTAAAGCCCCGTTAACCAGTTGAGAGTTGAGAGTTGAGAGTTGAGAGTCGTCCCCATATTCTTCTCTCCACCTATAGGGGGAGCCGGAGAGGGTCTTTTTCCTGAAGTGCAATCTTGCACGAATCACCTTAGTATTATTAAAGACCATGAGGGCTCCCTGCGGAAGATAGTTGGGGAGGGAGCGGAAAACATCGTCCGTTACTTCTCCGCTTTTGTACACCAATAACTTGCTGCTATCGCGTTCGGGTAGGGGAAATTTGGCTATCCGCTCATCAGGTAGCGGGTAGTTGTAATCCTTTATCTGTATCTCTTTTGTATCCATTTTTCAATTTTTTTGCAAAATTACAAAAAAAATGAAGAATGAAGAATGATGAATGAAGAATATGGGATAAATTTGCAGTCAAAAAAACAAAGAGAGCATGGATTTTAAATTGGAGATTTGTTGTGCCGACCTGCCAAGTTTGCGTGCTGCTATCGCTGGCGGTGCGCACAGGGTGGAGTTGTGCCAGGCACTTGATATGGACGGTCTTACCCCGTCGGCCGGCATGATAGAGTTGGCTGTGAACAGCGGCATTGCGGTTCATGTGCTGATTCGTCCCCGTGGCGGGGATTTTGTTTACTCGGAGGATGAGGTGGACTGTATGATCTACGACATCAGGATGGCTCGTAAACTGGGTGCCCAAGGCGTGGTAATAGGTGCGCTAACACCCAATGGTGACATAGACATCCAGGCTTGCCAGCGTATGGTAGAAGCAGCAGGGGACGAGATGCACATTACCTTCCACCGTGCTTTTGATGTCTGCCGTAAGCCCGAAGAAGCATTGATGGAGATTTATTCCTTGGGCTGTGACCGATTGCTTACCAGCGGACAAGCTAAAAGTGCCGAAGAAGGTATCGGGCTGCTAAGAAAATTGGTGGAAAGAAGTAAGCAGTTTGAGCCAAGGGAAGGATGTGGCGTAAGGGGAAGCGATTTCCGCATCATGCCGGGAGCCGGTGTGACACCCCATAATGCAGTCCGTATTATAAAAGAAACGGGAGCCACAGAAATCCATGGCTCCCTTAGAAAGAACGGTCATACCGATGCCGTAATGGTACACGAGACTATTTCTCGTTTATCATCAGCTGTCGGATGACACTCATAATCTGATCTGCAATTCCTATCGTATATCCCTGTTGGAACCATACTACGCGGTTGAAGGTGTCTGCCATCATGAGAATGGGCAACTCCTGACTGCCGTGTGTGAGTTCCTGAATGTGCATAGCCTCGATGGTCGCGGGGTCGGCTACACCGAAAATGAAGTTGTCGGGCAGTCTGTTGAAATCGTCTCGGTGTGAGCGGAAGGACTGGAGTTCTTCCTGTGAGGGGAACAGCATGACAAACAGGTGAGGCCACTGAGAGAGGTAGATGTTGGCATCCTCGCATTCGTGCAGAATGTGCGAGCTGGGTTCGTGATTGTCGCGAATCAGTGCTACCACATAATAACCTCTGCCCGTACTCTCCAACAAGGTCTTGTGTACGCCCTTGTAGTTGGTGAAATAGTTTTCGCAGTCGAAGCTGCCTATCACACGCAACTCGTCAGCATTGTCGCGCAACCTGAGAACTTGTTTCTGTGCTGTATTAGCCTTCAGACCAAAGAACTCCAGATGTGCCAGTACGCTACCGTCAGCCATACGGGTACCTGAAACCAACAGATACTGTCCTGCATCCATCTGCACCCCATTGGCGAAGGTGTCTTTCCAGGTTGCTTCCTCGGGGAATTCCTGCAAGGAGAGGGTTCCGTTCTGAAGGCGTGAAAGACTGAATTGCGAATAATAAGAAGGATTCTCCTTGATGGCAAAATCGGAATAGGCAAGTGATAAAGTCCCCTCCCCGCTCCCCCTTTGGGGGAGTGCCTCTGAGCCAAAGTTCACATCGTGCCATACTGATGCTTCGTCAGCCCACTGCACTTTTCCTGTTACCTCATCGATACGGGCTGCAATACCGGCGCTACGACAAGCAGCCACAAAAAAGATATCGCGGCTGTGGGCATCTGTTGTACGATGACGGTAAACACCTTCGGGACTCATGCAGAGTTTCTGTGGATTGCGTGAATTATCTATGCTGATGCTGTCTGTCACCCACTGGGCAATAGCTGCAGCTTCCATACCCTTAAAGACGGGACCCAGCACTTTGCGGTAAGGGGTAAGCATCTCGTTGCTGATACGTGGAGCCAGCACATACTGCTCCCAAAGGGGAGAGGCGGACGAGGGGGTGTTATCTGCGGCATCAGTCAGTACCTCCATAGAAACATCGCAAAGGTCTTTTTTCCGTAAGGTGGCGATAATCTCTTTGCCATATTGGTGAGACTGGAATGCCTTTATTACCTGCCAGTTCTGACGGGCGTCCTTCAGGTCTTCCTCCTTGCTGAAAGTCTGTTCCATATAAGCGTTTCGCAGGCTGTCTTCTCGCTGCAGACGTTGTTTGTTTGTCCGTATCTGGCTGTCCGAGAGGTCGGGCTTGTACTCCTTAGATTCGGGAGGAACAAGGTCGAAGTCGAATGTTCCAGTAAAGCTGTCGTCCTTATCCACCATCACAGTTACAGTGTCCTGTTGTCCCACACTGGCTTTCTCGAAACCGAACATTCCGTCTTTGCTTGCCCATATCACAAGGTCACCCTTGCCGCATCCCAACCAAGTCTGTCCGTTGGCATCAGACTGTTTGGAAACTAGCGTATAGAACTCGGCATAGTTATACAGGCGGAAATCCACCTTTGCATCCTGCAGCGGAGCACCTTGTGCATCAACCACCTTAACATTGACAGTATCTGTCAGAGCATAGTTGTTGGTAACATTAATCTCGGTGTAGCAGTTGTTTCGACTTACGACTTCTTCGGAGCCGTCGTAATTGCCGAATACCTTGGTGTGCATCAGCATACCTCGAGAAGCAGGCTCGTTGAACCAACCCATATTCAGTACGGGAAGGGGTTCACAGGCTCCCAGGAAATACCAGCGTCCGTTTACCCATGCCTCTACCCAGGCGTGGTTATCGTCGGTATGTGCCCAACGCGGGGTATAGACCTGACGGGCGGGAATGCCGACAGCACGGAGTGCAGCAACGGTAAATGTGCTTTCCTCGCCACAACGACCCGTAGCGGAACGCATGGTAACAAGGGGAGATTTGGTACGGCCGTCGGAAGGAGCGTAGGTAACAAACTCGTGACACCAATGGTTGACTTCCAAAACGGCATCGTACATATTCTTGTCCTTCACGCGGTTCTTTAGGGCCTCGTAGAGAACGATTCGGGCAGAGTCGAGATTCTCGTTGTTGACACGCAGGGGGAGCACAAAATGTTTCCACTCGCGCTTGGGAACCTTTTGTCCCCAAGGCATCTCCTGACGGGCTTTTAATGTGGCTCTGACATTTGCCTCCCAGAATTCACGGGGATAATCTACGCTATCGGGCAAGGGCATACTGGCATATAGGAAGTCCATTGCCTCCTGTACCTGCTGTTCCGACTGATTGTTGCACCCTGCTGTAAAAACCATGAGGAGCCCTAATGATAAGGCTCCCCAAAAGGTATGTTTCTGATTTCTCATAAATATCATTTACTGAGCGTACATATCAACAATAAGTTCGCCAAACAGCGTGTTGGCCCATGCGAACCAAGAACGGGTAAAGTCCTTGGCATCATCTTTGTTGAAAGACTCGTGCATGAATCCTGTATCGCCGTCGGTCTTCAGAATCTGCTGAACGCACCATTCCTTCTCGGCACGGTCGTTGGTAGTGAAGGCCTTCATTACAAGACTCATAGGCCAAGGCTTGTTCAGACCGCAGTGAGGACCACCGATTCCTTCGCCGGCCTTACCCTTGAAGAAATATGGATTATCCTCGCTCCAGACAAACTTACGGGTGTTCTGGTAGATGGGGTCATCGATTGACACATCGGTAAGATAAGGCAAGCAGAGCAAGCTGGGTGCATTGGAATCATCCATCAGAAGAGCAGAACCATAGGCATCAACCTCGAAAGCATAAATCTTGCCATACTTGGGATGCTCTACAATAGCATACTTCTCCAGTGCCTCTTCTACCTGGGTTGCCATACGACGGCAGTCGCTGGCCAAGCCATACTCTTTGTTGACATCGTTCAGGATGATAGCTGCTTTGCGCAATACACTTACGGCAAAGAAGTTGCTGGGTACCAGATAGGGGAAGATGGTACTGTCGTCAGAAGGACGGAAGGCACTGGCAATCAGTCCGCAGGGCTTACCGGGATGACCGTATCCTCTGTTGGAACGTGTGTCGTGCAAAGCCTCTGTCTTGCGGGTGAAACGGTAGTTGGTAATGGGACCGTTCCAGTTCTGCTGGTCCTGGAAGACGTGCAGAATCTCGCGGATGGCCTGTAGCCACTTCTCGTCGAAGATGCTGGTGTCGCCTGTCTGCTGCCAGTAGGCATAGGCAAGACGCAAGGGATAGCAGAGCGAGTCAATCTCGTACTTGCGCTCGTGCAGTTCCTTCTTCATCTTTGTGTTATCAGACTGCCATTCGCCACCGGTTGGACCTATATTGAAGGCATTGGCGTACGGATCGATGAGGATGCAGGCCAACTGACGACGGATAACGCCACGGATAAGGTGACGCAGGGGTTCGTCCTGCTTGACATAACGCAGATAGGGCCATACCTGTGCAGCGCTGTCACGCAGCCACATGGCTTCGATGTCACCGGTTATTACGAAAGTGTCATCATCGCCGCTCTCCTTGCTGTACCAAACAGTTGTATCCAAAGTGTTGGGGAAGCAGTTTACAAACATCCAATAGAGTTTGGGGTCGATGGCGGTAAGCTTCGATTTGAGGTCGAGAATCTGCTTCTCAACAGCCTCGCTGCGGAAGAGACGCTTCTCGGGAGCAGGACGCAGGTCCTTGATGGTTGACTGCACGGCTACCTCCTGCTTCTTGGCTTTTTCAGGAGCCTCGTAGAAATTGGCGCTGAAAGTAGACATTGGCGCGCCTATCAAAAGGGCTAAAAAGAGTAGCCCCTCTCTAACTCCCCCAAAGGGGGAGAACTTAATAATTGGTTTCATCTTAATATGGTTATTTTGTTTGGATTCTTGTATTCCCCCACCTCCCATTTGGGGGAGGAGGGGTTTGGGGTTGGAGAGGGGCGTTACTTCGTCATATAAACATCCAGAGTACCGCCAGCCATAATCTGGTCGTGCGTGATGGTAGTACCCTTCAGTTGCTTGCCGTTCAGCACATACTTCTTGACATAGACGGCTTCCTTGCTGCCGCCGTGTGTACGGATGGTGAAGGTCTTTCCCTCGCCTACAGGGATAACGGCCTCTTCGACAATGGGAGAACCCAGCTGGTAAACACCGCCGCAAGGCTCAACCTGATAAAGACCCAGAGCAGAGAGAATGTACCATGCAGACATCTGACCAACGTCCTCGTTGCCGCAAAGACCGGCAGGCTGGTCGGTATAAAGCTCGTCCATCACATAGCGAACCCACTTCTGCGTCTTGCGGGGCTGGCCTACATAGTTATACATATATAGTACGTGGTGGCTGGGCTCATTTCCGTGAGCATACTGACCGACCAAACCAGAGATGTCAGGAGCGGCGCCTTCGCCCAGGTCGCTGTCAGCAGCCAGAAGAGCATCCAGATGGTCACCTAATGCCTTGTCGCCACCCATCAGGCTGGCAAGACCCTTTACGTCGTGGGGAACCAGGAAGGTATATTGCCAGGGGTTACCCTCGGTATAGTCGCGGGTCTGACGGTTGGGGTTGAAGTTCTCGGGCAGAGGACGGAATTCGCCCTTCATATCCAAGGCACGCATACACTTAACACGTGCATCCCACAGCTTTCTGTAACCCTGACTGATGTTGTAGAAACGAACGCTGTCTTCCTTGTGGCCCAACTTGCCGGCAACCTGAGCAGCAGCCCAGGCAGCAATGTAGTACTCCATGCTCTTACCTACTACCTCACCTTCGCGACCGTCATAGGGCAGATAACCCAACTCAGCCAAGTAGTCCTTACCGCGCAGGGGAACACGACGGTTCTTGGCAAACTCGGTGGGCAGCATACTGGCTCTAATGGCCTCGTACATCTTCTCGGCATCGATGTCTTTGCACTCACCCTTCAGGATGATATCTGCCAGAACGGGAACGCCTGGCTCGCCAACCATACAATAAGTATCGTTGCTTACCAAGTGCCATACGGGCAGCTCGCCCCACTCGTAATACATATTCATCATGGTGTGGGCATAGTCGCGCATACGGTCGGGCATGATAAGAGTTGCCAGCGGATGTGCTGCACGATAGGTATCCCAGAGGCTCCATGTTGTAAGGTTGGTAAAGTCGGCACCGCGATGAACCTTCAGGTCGCAACCCATATAGTCGCCTGTTACGTCGTTCCAAATCTGAGGAGCTACCATATAGTGATACATGGCTGTATAGAAGATGGTACGCTCGCGTTCTGTGCGGAAGGTTGCCTTGATGCGGCCCAATTGCTTGTCCCAAGCCTGACTGGCAGCGTCGGCAATCTCGTTGAAGTTAAAGCCGGGCATTTCAGCGTTCATATTGATAAGAGCATTTGCTTCGCTGGTAGGAGAAATCGCTACCTTAGCCAGAATCTGGTCGCCAGGACCAACTTCGAAGGTAGCCTGACCGTACTTGGCATTCACACCCTCTGAAAGCCAGTAATGCATAGGATGGCTGAAACGGATGCAGAAGAATACACGCTGGTCTGAAGCCCATCCGGCGCTACGGCGGTATCCCATCAGGGTATAGTCGTCAATCTGAATAGCTCTTGCCTCGCGTGTGTCATCACCAACGGTATTGTCCAGGTCGATGATAATACGGGCATTGTTGCTGCCCTTGGGGTAAGTGAAACGGTAAAGGGCAACACGAGCTGTTGCTGTCACTTCAGCCTGAATAGAGAAGCGATCCAGTAATACACTATAGTAACCGGGAATCATAACCTCGGTCTCGTGACGATAGTTGCTGGCCAATCCCTTACGAGAAAGCTCCAAGTCGCCATAAGCGGGCATCAGGGAGATATCGCCGAGGTCGCCACAACCAGTACCGCTAAGGTGCATCTGGGCAAAGCCGATAATCTGCTTGCCGCTCTCGTGATATCCGGAGCACCAGTCCCAACCCTGCTCTATTTGAGTGGGTCCCGCATTCACCATACCGAAGGGAACGTTTGCACCAACAAACACATGACCGTGGTCGCCTGTACCGATACGGGGATCAACGTACTTTGCAAGATTGTCAGCCATTGCTGTCATACTCAGGAGCAGACCGACAAATAAAAGTTTACTTTTCATTGAATTTTGTATTTTTTCTATTGAAATTAATAATATTTGGCGCAAAGTTACGAATAAGCGAGAGAAAAGCAAAAGAAAAGCCGTTTTTTTTCTTTTCTTTTCTGAACCGAAAGAGCAGCGAGGGCCATAGAAAGCCTACTTTCATTTGGCCGAGTCGCGTTTGAGGTCGACGAAGTCAGCGAAAGTAACTTTGTCTCCCATTCACCTACTCTCTGTACAGTTCCTACACGCTGCCTACACTAATAGGCATTTTTTAATGTAAGTGTATCCGTTTAGACGCCTTTCTGAGACATTTTTCATCACTTTCCATGCCCTTGGAAAAAAATTTCCATGGGGTGTTGTGCTTTGGATTTTGTAATTAACGGATTATCAGCTATTTGTAATATCTCATAGATTCCGAACTTTCCATGGGGTAACTGACATGGCATTTAAAATAATGTTGTAACTTTGCCACCGGGAAATGAAAAAAATACAGCAATCATGTATGCCAGAACATTATACATATTTATTTTAGGCATCCTGTTGATGGCTTGTAGCCGACAGGAGGAGACGACGTCACAGACGGCAGCAGCGTGTCTGGAGGAGGCAGAGGCTGCTTTGGCCAACGACAGCATCCGTCAGGGTGAGACCTTGCTGCGGAAGGCTATCCAACTGGCGGAAGAGTCTGAGGATTGGCATACCAATTACATCGCGTACCAGCGATTGGCGCAAGCCTTGTCGCAGAGCAACCCAGAGAAGGCTTTGCAACTGATGAGGAAATCCCTTGCCATTTATGAGCAGCATCCCGACGATGAGCACAATTATGTTATCCTGCTCGATTATGCAGGAACTTACGCTGCACAAGTAGCTTTCACCACAGAAGGTTCATACGACGAAGCACTCGATTACACCCGTCGTGCCTACGACATTGCAGCGACTCTTCTCTCTCCTTCGGGGGGAGACCGAGAGGGGGGCTCCGATCTGATGTGCCAGACACTTACCAGCCTTGCTAACATTGCTTGGGCCAAGGAAGACTATCGTCAGGCACTCGATTACGCTCATCGGGCGGAATCAGTAGCGACTACCGACCTGAGGCCTGGCATACTACAAGTGTTGGCTCGTAGTTACCTCAGCCTTAACATGCTTGATTCGGCAGAAATTGCCTATCGACAGATTGAGGCAGGCAATGATGTTCACATGGCTTATATTGTGAAGAGCAACCTTGCCAAGATTGCGCTCCGACGGATGGGAGCCACACAACTGGAAGACAGTGTAGCAGAAGCCTTCGGACAGATAGAGGACTTCTATTACAAGGCACTTGAACAGAAAGATGAGTACTATCAGGAAACGTTGCGTCAGGAAATGGAGAACCAACAGCTGGAATACCGTTCACAGATTTATGGACGAACGCTCCTGATTGTTATTATTGCAGCTATTATCATCATCTTCGTAGCGGTGATAGCACTTCGCTATCGTATCCGTATGCTTCGTCAGCAACGGGAATACGAGCAATCGAAACTGGAAAACGAACTGCTCATGCAGGAACAGGAGAAACGTCAACTCCTGCAGGAGGCTGAACATCAGAGAATCCTGTTGCATCAGGCAAACGAAGTAGTGTCATTCCTACAGAATTTTATTCTCGAACGTACGGAGGTGATGAAGAAGCTCAGCAAAGGTGGCGATTCATTCATCTATCTCAGCCCTAATGAATGGAACGAGATAGAACGAACGCTTAATGCTATCGATAACAATCGCTTTGCCAACATCCGTGAGCAGTACCCCAATATGCAGGAAGACGATATCCGCCTGTGTCTTCTTACGAGACTTGGAATCAGCAATCGTGCCATCGGAAACATCTACTGTATCACTATCTCTGCCGTCCAGCATCGCAAGCTCAAACTGAAGAAAGAAGTGTTTGGAGAGAGTAACCCAGATATCACACTGGAACAGATATTGACAAATTAACAAAACCAGACAGATATGAAACGAACATTATTATTTATGACATGCGTGCTGGCATCTGTTATGATGTATGCACAAGAGGAGTCAAACGAATATCGTCCCTTAGTTGTGGAGGGGAAGCATTGGACTTACGACAACTTCATGCCTTTTCGTCCAGCTAAGTACGATCACTATTATTGGTATGATTTAAAAGGAGACACCCTGATTTCTGGGAAGAAATGCCTAAAGATGTACTCTGAGAATTTGGCCAATGATAGTGTCGTCAGATATGTGGGCGCCCTGTACGAGGAAAGCAAGAAGGTGCATTGTTTCTATCCAGGAAAAGATAAGGCAGAACTGTTATACGACTTCGACTGCAAGGTGGGCGATACGCTTCATATTGATGGGAGTCGTTTACTTGTTAAAGATATTCGGACGGAGGATAATGGTGGCATTGCCATCAAGAAGTACACGCTTTGGGACTATGAGGAAGTTTATGTGGTTTGGATAGAGGGCGTGGGAGCTATGACGGATTTCTTCAAAATGACACCATTACCAGGAAACTACAACAGCCTGAATGCCTGTGAACTGAATGGTGAAAAACTCTATCAGTGGATTAATCCGGATTACACAGAAAAGGACTATCATAAAATGGGCATTGAAGGAAAGCGATGGAACTATATTCACTATTATTTAGACGAGGACGGCGAGCATCGTGCCCCATATTCGTACGTGGTGAAAGGTGATACCGTCATCCGAAGAACCACTTACAAAAAGCTTTGGTATCAGGATGAGAAGTCGGAGCGGCTTGTATGCCTCATTCTTGAACAAGGACGTTTAGTTCTAAAAAGCCTGGATTTTGGTGACAACTCTTATGACGCACCGATTATGAGGTCTTTCTTTGATTTCGGCCGCGATGATTTCGGGAGGGTTTTTACCTGGAATGCAAAGGTGAATACAGGCAATACCAACTGGATGCCCTATGGCGTTGATACCATAGAGGTGAAAGGTCAACCGTTTCGCAGATTTACTTGCCTACAGAAGTATTCGAAGGAAGGCGAAACGCTCACCACGATTGAATACAATGGGGAAGATGTATGGCGTGACATCTGGGTAGAGGGTATTGGCTCGGAAAGCAGCGGTATCGAAGACCAGATTCCATTGCATGAACAGCCAGTGAGAACAACAAGCGATTACACATATTTCGTTTCTTGCGATGAAGGCGGAGAATGTATATTTACAGCATCCGACTTCAATATCCAGACCAAATCTGTCGCTGACATGGCCTACCGTCCGTTCATCGAAGAAGGTAAAGTATGGAAGGTGGGAACAATATCGGGTAACCCTGTGCAGGTGGTTGATTACTACTACTTCGACGGCGACACCATTATCGACGGGAAGTCCTGTAAGCAGATGATGTGTCAACGATATGTTAGTCCTGATTACTCAAATGAATATTGGACGCCAACCTCTTCCCTTAGCAAAGTGGGAGCATGGTACGAAGAGAATAAGAAAGTGTACTTTTACGACGAGATAAGACATTCTATGGAAATGAAGTACGATTTCTCCCTCAATGCCTATGATACACTGCAAATAAACGATGAGTTTTATGTGATAGGACCCAAGCAGATGGGAGGAATAAAAGGTTTTAAGGGTGTATATAGAAATGTCGTGATGTGGACGCCCGGAAATAGTAATTATAGTACCACTTGGCTGGAAGGTGTCGGAGGTCTTCTGGGCCCGAGAATTAATGCATATAATCCGATATTATCAGATGCTATGCCGGAGTTCCTGATGTCATGTACCGTGGGTGATGAAGTCATTTACTTCAGCGACGAATATGAGGACGGAGCCACTCCTGATGTTTTGGAAACAAAGAAAGTCCGCTTCGACTTCACTCATACTGTCAAGACACAGCCAAAAGCACCAAAGAGAAAAGTGGCAGAGAAATCGCTATATGGTGAATACAACGCCCAGCAGTTAGATATCAATTTATCTTCTCTCGAAGATGAATATATGGTACACATTACCGACGCATCAGGCAAAGTCGTTTACGAGAAAACCATCAACGCTGGCAATATCGTTGGCCTCAATGTCGACATCTCCACCTTTGCAGAAGGTAGTTACACCGTATCTGTGGAGAATAGCCGTGAGTCCTTCGTTGGCGAATTTAACTCAGACACGACGGGAATAGAAGAGGTGAGAAGTAAGAGGTTAGAGCCAAATGGTCATTATATCTACAACCTCCAGGGGCAGCGCCTTTCTGACAAACCAGCCAAGGGACTGTACATTCAGAATGGGGTCAAAAGGGTGATTAAGTAAGATGCAGAAGGCTGATTGAAGATGTCTGATGTCTGATGTCAGACTGTCAACTTCCTAAATTGATTTTCTTGTTACAAAATGACGGGTTGTGAGATATAATATTGGAGAAGTTTAAGAGATAGATGAAAAATTCTTCATATATTTGCATCAGCAACCTTGAAAATATGCGTAGAATACAGCTTTTCTTGTCATTCGTATTGCTTTCTGTATCTATCTGGGCACAGGACAATTATGTTTTTCCCGAGGATGTCAAACCTCTCATCCTAACACGCTGGGGACAGAATTATCCTTTCAACCTTTTATGTCCAAAAACCACAAATGAAAATGGTGAAAACACCAATATGAAGGCTGGTTGTGGATCTGTAGCTATGGCACAAATAGTAAACTACCACCAATATCCAGCAATGAGCCCCGATAAGGCATACGAATATAATTGGGACTTGATGTATCCCACTGTGACTATAGGCCTAAGGAGAGAAGAGATTGTAGCTGTTGCCAAACTCATCAGCGACTGCGGAGTGTCTTCCCTTACTGATTATGGCGAGAAAACAAGTCAAACTTCTATCTCAAAAATGATGGGAGCCCTTAAACGCCTGTTTAGCTACAGCAACTATATGGCCATTTATGAGCGTTCCCAGTTCACCACTCCTCTGCAGGACAGCCTTTACCGACAACTAATATTTAATGAGCTAAAGGCCCGCAGACCCGTACTATATCGAGCTTATAGCGAGAAGGAAAAGGGTGGGCATCTATTCATCATCGATGGATGTCGTGGCCGGAAGGTACACGTAAATATGGGTTGGGCAGGAGACAGAGATGGGTATTACGACCTAGACGACCTGTCGGGATACAGCCAGCAGCAATGGTTACTTGTGGGTGTGGCAGACACTACCTATAAGGCAGAAACAAAGGAGATGATACTCACCGAGCCGGGCACTCTGAAAACGATTCTTGACAGTCATGAACTATTGACTACACAACATATAAAATTGAGTGGAAAGATGGACAGAAGTGACTTCTCTACCCTTCGCCAAATGTTGAAAACGGGATTATTGCGCACAATAGACATGGAACAGGTGGATTTGGAGCAATTGCCCGACTCTGCATTTTTTGAGTGCACCTACTTGTCGCACTTCGTGGCACCACGTACTATGCAAAATACAGGACAATGGTCCTTCTGCGGCTGCCGCAACCTTAACCGCATAGTTTTTCACGAAGGACTACGTGCTATAGGAAACGCATCCTTTATGGGCTGTAGCAACCTGCTTAGGGTAGAATTACCATCAACCACAACCCAGATAGGGCACAATGCCTTTACCTCATGCTCAACACTGCTCAGTGTTACTCTGCCGGAAGGTATACAAAAAGTAGGACACTATGCATTTTCCTACTGCAATCACCTGTATTCCATCAAATTACCTAAGACGCTTCGTAGCATAGGTAAAGAAGTGTTTAAAAGCTGCGAGCGTCTGACCCATGTTCACCTTGACAAAGAGAATCCCTATTTCGTTGTGGACGAGCACAACGAGCTAAAAGCCATTGCACAATGAAATCGACGTACTTATGCGGCGAAAACGTTTATAATAATTAAAATGGATGTACTCTGGGTAACCATGATAAAAAAAGCCCTCGACAATCCGTTTTTGTTGATTGTCGGGGGCTCGGTATTTTGTTTATGGAAAGACATTACATCATGCCGCCCATGCCGCCCATGCCGGGAGCACCGCCCATAGGCATCTCGGGCTTTTCCTCCTTAGCTTCGCAGATTACACATTCTGTTGTCAGGAACATACCTGCAATAGAAGCTGCATTCTCCAATGCTACACGGGTAACCTTAGCGGGGTCAATGATACCAGAGGCCTTCATGTTCTCGTACTTGTCTTCACGGGCGTTGTAACCGTAGTCGCCCTTGCCGTTGCGAACGTTGTTTACCACTACGCTTGCTTCCTCGCCAGCGTTCTCTACAATCTGACGCAGGGGCTCCTCGATGGCACGACGTACAATCTGGATACCGGTTGTCTCGTCGGCATTAACACCTGTCAGGCCTTCCAGTGCATCCTGAGCGCGGATGTATGCAACACCGCCACCAGGGATGATACCTTCTTCGATGGCTGCACGGGTAGCGCACAAAGCATCGTCAACACGGTCCTTCTTCTCCTTCATCTCTACCTCGCTGGGAGCACCGACATACAATACAGCTACACCACCGGAGAGCTTAGCCAGACGCTCCTGCAGCTTCTCCTTGTCGTAGTCGCTGGTTGTGTTGTTGATCTCGTTCTTAATCTGGTTTACACGATCCTTAATCAGTTCGCTGTCGCCATGACCGTTAACGATGGTGGTGTTATCTTTGCTGACAACAACCTTGTCGCAAGAGCCGAGCATCTCGATGGTAGCCTGCTCCAGTTTCAGACCTGTATCCTCGCTGATTACCAAACCACCAGTCAGGGTAGCGATATCCTGCAGCATAGCCTTGCGACGGTCACCAAAGCCAGGAGCCTTGACAGCACAGATCTTCAGTTGTGTACGCAGACGGTTTACAACCAGTGTGGTCAGTGCCTCGCTATCTACATCCTCGGCAATTACCAACAAAGGACGACCGCTCTGAACGGCGGGTTCCAAGATAGGAAGGAAGTCCTTCAGGTTGCTGATCTTCTTGTCATATATAAGAATGTAAGGATTCTCCATTACACACTCCATCTTCTCGGTATCTGTTACGAAGTAGGGAGACAGATAACCACGGTCGAACTGCATACCTTCTACAACACCGATGGTAGTGTCACGGCCCTTAGCTTCTTCGATGGTGATAACACCGTCCTTGCTAACCTTCTTCATGGCGTCAGCCAGAAGCTTACCAATCTCGGGGTCGTTGTTGGCACTAACGGTAGCAACTTGCTCAATCTTCTGATAGTCGTTACCTACCTGCTCTGCCTGCTCCTTAATGTTGGCAACAACGGCAGCGGTAGCCTTGTCGATACCACGCTTCAGGTCCATGGGGTTGGCGCCTGCAGCAACGTTTTTCAAACCTTCACGTACGATAGCCTGAGCCAGTACGGTAGCGGTTGTTGTTCCGTCACCGGCATCGTCACCAGTCTTGCTGGCAACACTCTTTACCAACTGAGCACCTGCATTCTGGAAGGGGTCTGCCAACTCGACTTCCTTAGCAACTGTTACACCATCCTTGGTAATCTGAGGTGCACCAAACTTCTTCTCGATAATCACGTTACGACCCTTGGGGCCCAGTGTAACCTTAACGGCATTTGCCAAACTGTCAACGCCCTTCTTCATCTGCTCGCGAGCGTCAATATTGTATTTAATATCTTTAGCCATAACTTATTTAAATTTAGAATGAAGAGTGAAGAATGAAGGATTTGCTTCCGCCCTCACATCTTTCATTAGTTTATTATCTGTTTTTAATGAATTTATCACTCCCCTAAAAGGGGGAGTAGGGAGGGGCTTAGCCCAGGATTGCCACTACGTCGCTCTGGCGCATAATCAGGTACTTCTTGCCTTCGAACTCCAGTTCTGTGCCGGCATACTTGCCATAAAGAACCTTGTCGCCAACTTTCAGTACCATTTCCTCGTCCTTTGTTCCGTTACCAACGGCAACAATGGTACCCTTGAGGGGTTTCTCCTTGGCTGTATCAGGAATGATGATACCACCTACTGTCTTTGTCTCTGCGGGTGCGGGCTCGATGAGCACGCGGTCTGCTAATGGTTTTACGTTCATAATCTTTGTTATTTTGTTTTTAATTTGTTTTTTTCTCCACTTATCATACTACGAAAGTTGTGCCAAATGACGTGACAAGACAAAATGTCACTTCTTTTATGACAAAAAATGACAAGAAAAACAGATTTGTTTGGCAACTTCAGAAAAACGTTGTAATTTTGCCATATGGAATATATGTCACAAGAAGGCTACGACAAGATCGTAGAAGAACTGCGCCAGTTGGAGCGTGTTGAGCTGCCAAGGGTGAAAGAAGCGATTGCAGAGGCCAGAGACAAAGGTGACCTCAGCGAGAATTTCGAGTATCATGCTGCCAAGCGAGAGCAGGGTCGTCTGTTGAGTCGCATCCGTTTCAAGCAGCGCGTTTTGGAGTTTGCCCGGGTCATAGATAAATCAAAGCTCGGGGGCGATGGGGTAGGCCTGTTAAGTAAGGTAGAGTTGACCAATCTGGGAAATAACACTAAGATGACCTATACCGTGGTCAGTCCGCACGAGGCTAATCTGCCGGAAGGTAAGATTTCTATTAAATCGCCCATAGCTCAGGCATTGCTGAAGAAGAAAGTCGGTGATGTGGTGGAGGTAAAAGTCCCTGTAGGTACCATTAAACTGCGTATAGAAAGCATAACGATATGAAGAAAAACGCCATTCTGTTCCTTTTGTTTCTTGCCCTGCCCATATTGTCGCAGGCCCAACTGAAAGTCTGCTCGCTTCGGGTAGAGCATTGTGTGAATCCCAGTGCCGTTGATGTGCCGCATCCACGTTTTTCGTGGATAAACGAACCTAAGAACGAACAGGTGAAGGGCCAGCGGCAGACGGCTTACCGCATTGTGGTGGCCTCTTCCGAGGAGAAACTGAACAAGGGAAAGTACGACCTTTGGGACAGCGGCCGCGTACCTTCTGATATCAGTGTGCTGGTGCCATACGCCGGTCGCGAACTGACCTCCGGGCAGGATTGCTATTGGAAAGTGCAGACATGGGACGTTAAGGGAAAACGTTCCAAATGGAGTCCTACGGCTCATTGGGGTATGGGATTGTTAAAGCCCGAAGAATGGCATGCCCAATGGATTACAGCCCGTCAGGCACAGGGCGCTCCGCTTTTCCGTAAGGCTTTCAACCTGAACCGTAAGGTACAGAAGGCCAAGGCTTACGTTACTGCCGGAGGCTACTTCGAGCTATACGTAAACGGTCAAAGGGTGGGAGAGGACCAACTGGTTCCCAACTTTACCAACTACACCACTCGTGATGGGATAGATAAGGGCGGCATTGCCATAGAGAACCGCTTTACGGCTTATCGCGTCCTATACCTTTCTTATGATGTTACGCGTTTGCTCCAAAGCGGACGCAATGCCATCGGTGCTATGTTGGGCGACGGCTTTTACCGTTCTACCAGCTACCATGTGGGAGCTTTCGGAGAGCCTTGTCTGCTCTGTCAGTTGGAGGTGACTTACGACGATGGAACACAGGAACGCATCTGTACAGATGAGACGTGGCTTACCCGTCCCTCGGCTATCACCCTGACAGGTGTTTATGACGGTGAAGTGTATGATGCCCGATTGGAAACACCCCATTGGGCCGATGCCGGTTGCGACGAAAGCAGTTGGCATCCTGTGCAGAAAGCGGTGGCTCCTGTTGGGCAGCTTACCGCCCATACTTCACCTGCTGACCGAATTACAGAAGTGCTGCAACCCATCAAGGTGGAAAAGCAGGACGGTGTCATAGTTGTGACTTTCGAAAAAGAGATTGCCGGATGGGTCCGACTGAAAGACATCCTTGGTACAGAAGGCCAGAAGGTGAAAGTGGAGTATATCAGCGAGTCGCCTCTGGGAATAGAAGAATACTATTGTAAAGGTTCACGCGATGGCGAAACTTATGCACCTCGCTTCACTTGGTATGTTTTCTCGCAAGTAAAGATACACGGTCTTGACAACCTTACAGCTCAGCAGATTCAGGCAGAAGCTGTGAATACCGATGTGCCCCTTTCTTCTGAGTTTTACTGCAGTCATCCGCTGCTCAATAAAATCAATACTATCTGGCAACGTTCGCAAATGGATAATATGCACGGCTGTATTGCCAGCGACTGTCCGCATCGCGAGCGTCTCCCTTATACAGGTGACGGACAGATAGCTGCTGCTATGGTCATGCTCAACTTTGATGCTGCAGCCTTTTATCAGAAATGGTTACGCGATATGCGCGATGCTCAGAACCCCGTCAGCGGTTATGTTCCCAATGGTGCCCCCTGGCAGCCTACCTGTGGCGGAGGAGTAGCTTGGGGTGCCGCCATGAATGTCATTCCCTGGGAGTATTACCTGCAGTATGGCGATCTTCAGCAACTGCGTCTTTGCTACCAACCGATGCGTGACCAGGTGCGACACATGCTTACCTGGCTTACACCCGAAGGAACCATGTTCCAGCGAAAACTCAATTACGAATCGGGTGAGCCTTGCTACTGGCTCAATCTGGGCGACTGGGTACCGCCTTACGGAATGCCGTCCGACGAGATTGTCCATACCTTCTACCTTTGGCTCTGTGCCAATAATACGGCAAATGCCGCTAAGGTCTTAGGGGATGAGGCTGGCTATAAGGAATTCCACAATATTGCACAACGCACGTGGGAAGCCTTCCACCGCAAGTTCTATGATGCAGAAAAATGTTCGTATGGCGACTTCGGTCCTAACATTCTGGCTTTATACATGGGAGTACCGGAAGGCCGTAAGGATGCCGTGATAAAAACCTTACGTCACGAGATTATGGATGTTCACGGCGGACATATCAATACGGGTTTTGTTACCACCAAGTTCTTCTTCGAGACCCTTACGGATAATGGCCTGCATGATGTGGCCACAACAACCATTCTGAAAACCGATTACCCCAGTTACGGCCATTGGATAGAACAAGGTGCTACCGTAACGTGGGAACAATGGGACGGCAAGAATTCGCACAACCATCCTATGTTTGGCGGGGGACTTACATGGCTGGCGCGTCGGTTGGCTGGTGTGAATGTAACTACGGAGGGAGCAGGCTATCGTCACTTCGAGGTACGTCCCGTTCCTGCTGTGGGAGTAGATACGGTCTTCTATTCCCAGCACACACCGCAGGGTCTGCTCTCGTCTCGCGTCATCAGTCACGACGGGAAACTTCGTTCCGTGGAGGTTCGCGTTCCTGTTGGCAGTACGGCCACAGTCTTCCTGCCTGACGATACTATTCGAGTGCAGCAGGGAAGCTATGTGCTCAGTCCTCACTAAAAGCCTTGTTTTCTATGTCGTGACCTTCCACTTCTTCCAGGAAGTCTTCGCGCATTACCATCAACAGGTTACGTGTAAGTTCGTGTAGCAAGCCCTTGTAGTAAGTGACATCTTTATGGTTTGACTGTGTGATGCGCTCCCATAAAGTGCGTTCCTGAGCATTATGGAATGCCTTTTCCAAGTCTTTACTTTCGCTTTCCGTCATTATTTTACGCAACTTCTGCTCTTCTAAAACCAAGGGCGTGTTGTGTAAATGTTCGGGAGCCACCTCAGGCCATATCTCTTCCATGAAGGCACGGTATTCTGCCTCGATCTTCAAGGGAAGGTCGGGCGTATAGTCCCCAATGGTTTCGGGCTGCTCCAGGGCAGCTTCCTTCACTAAGTTTCCAAAATATTTCTTTATCAGTTCCTGCTCTTTGTTTAAGCATCGCTGACGGGGAGTTTTTTTATTCATTATAATTTATTTAGTTGACATTTTAAAGTTTAGAGATTAGAGATTAGGGATTAGGGATTAGAGATTAGGGATTAGAGTTAACTCTATTAAGCAATTAAGCTATTAAGCTATTAACCCTTTAACCTTTTAACCCTTTAACCTTTTTTATAGGTCAAAAGTACAAATTAGGTTCAAAAAAGCAAAGGAAATGCAAATATATTTTGTATTCTGCTTCCGAATCCGTATTTTTGAAGCGGTAAATAACTATCAGTTGACGAGTCGTTAGACGTTAACAGCTTAATCGACTTTAGACATTATACATATATGACTACTTCCGTTCAGATCAATGGCAACGAGGCAACTATCAGTCTGGTAGGACGCTTAGATACCCTGACATCGTTAGAGGCTGGTAAGGTGATAAACGAAAAGCTTTCGACCCTCAGTTGTCAACCCTCGGATGCTTCCGTTACATTCGATGCCTCTCGCTTGGAGTATATCTCCAGTTCGGGCCTGCGTATCCTGCTTTCTTTGGCTAAGCGATACAAGAACTTTAAGGTTACCGATGTGCAACCACAGGTATATGGTGTGCTCGAAACAACACGCTTTACTGCCATTATGCCCATAACACAGGCCATGCGCAGAATGAGTGTGGAGGGGTGCAGGCTGATAGGTGTTGGCGGCGTGGGTAAGGTGTACCGACTGGATGGCGACACCATCATTAAGGTGTTTCGCGAGGGTACTACGATGGATGAAGTGCAGAAAGAGATAAAGTTGTCCAAGGAAGCCTTTGTGCTGGGTATGCCTACAGCAATCTCGTTCGATATTGTCAAGGTGGCTCCTACGTCGAAAGAAGAGTCTGAGTGCTATGGTCTGGTTTACGAACTGCTGAAAGCCCAAACGCTGAGTACATACTTGAAACGACACCCTAATCAGCTCGATTCTTGTGCCAGGAAGTATGCCAATCTCTTCCTGCAGCTGCATGATATAGAAGTTTCCGAGCATGGAAATGTTCCCTCAGCCTTAGAAAACGAGCGAAAGCATGTGGAGCATCTCCGTCTGTATTTTCCTGAGGAGAAAATAAACATGTTGCTGGGCATTCTGGACAAGATGCCTGCCGGCAATCGTCTCTTACACATGGATCTGCAGACAAAGAATGCCATGATGCAGGATGACGAACTGATGCTGATAGATATGGGCGAAGTAGGCTATGGGCATCCTTTGCTCGATTTGGGTCACGCCTATTCGGCAATGGTCAATTTTGTGGGCGACTACGAGAAGGTGATTGGTTTGCCTCGCGAGATGGGCAAGCGCATGTGGGACAAGGCTATGGAGTATTATATGGAAGGTCTTCCTGATGATGTGAAAGCAGAACGAATGGAGCAGATCGCAGTCGTGTCGTGCATCAGGAAATTCAGTTGGCTGGCTCTGTCGGACTCATTCCCGGAGTTGGTAATTCAGGAGTGCCAGGCATTGTTCGACGAGGTTATAACCAACCGATACGATTATCTTACAAAGGTGAGTGAGACGTTTAAGAACTGGAAAGTATGAAGTCGAAATATAGTGTTGCTATTATTATAACCGTAGCAGTTCTGTTGGAACTTATTTCTGTCGTGCAACTCATGTTTGCCCGCAAAGGCATACGTGAGGAGGTGGTGCATAGGGCCGAGACAGAGCTGCGCGTAAAGAATCTGGAAATCCGAAACGTAATGGTGGCTGTAGAGACCGCTATGGCTAATACATTGTGGACGGTAGAACATAGGTTGCAATGGCCCGACTCGCTCTATGTCGATATTCGCCGAATGCTTGAACAGAACAGTATGGTTGTGGGTGTGGGACTGATGTTCAAGCCCAACTACTATCCTCAGAAAGGTCGGTGGTACGAACCCTACGTGGTGCGTTTTTCCGACGGTACCATCGAACAAGACCAGATTGGCGGCGCCCATCACAACTATCTCGAGATGGAGTTTTACAAAAGTGGTATCAGTGCAGGAAAGGGCAGGTGGAGCGAACCGTATTTTGATGAAGCCGGCGCACACATGATGTTGTCTACCTACACCATACCAATTCGGAACGAAAGCGGAGACATTGTAGGTCTGTTAGGTGCCGATGTGTCGTTGGACTGGCTTTCGGATGTCATCAACCGCGATAATATCTATTCCACCAGCTTTAATATCGTTGTCTCTCGTACCGGTAAGCTCTTGGTAGGACCTGATAAACGTCATGTCATGCACCATACCATTCAGGAAATTACCGCCTCGGCATCCGATACGACATTCAGGGTTATAAACCGTGAGATGATGGAGGGCAAGAGCGGCCATAGGAAATTAGTGGGAATAGACGGTCTGAAGAAAAGTGTCTTCTATGGCCCTATAGACGGCGAGACAGGTTGGTCAATGGCTGTTGTCTGCAACGACAAGGAGATCTATTCTGGGCTGCGAGAGTCGGCTATGTACATCTTGCTGCTTGGATTGGCAGGTCTGGCATTGCTGTGCTATATCGTTTATCGTACGGCACGTAGTGCACGATCGCTACGCGAGGCGACGGCCGAGAAAGAGCGTATAGGCAGTGAGTTGCGCATTGCCCGTGGCATTCAGGAAAGTATGCTGCCCAAGAAGTTCCCGCCTTATCCCGAGCGCAAGGATGTGGATATCTATGGGTCGTTGGTTCCTGCCAAGGAGGTGGGAGGCGACCTTTACGACTTCAATATCAGGGACGGGAAACTTTACTTCTGCATAGGCGATGTGTCTGGGAAGGGAGTACCGGCCTCGTTGGTGATGGCCGTTACGCGTAGCCTTTTCCGTATGGTAACGGATCACGAAGACCAACCCGAAGCTATTGTTATGGATATCAACGAGTCGTTAGCTGACATGAATGATTCCGAAATGTTTGTCACGCTCTTTGTGGGCGTTCTGGACTTAGCAACAGGTCAGCTGCGTTATTGTAATGCCGGTCACGAAGAACCTCTGTTGATAGGTAAGGGTGTCGGTTTGCTGCCTTCTGCAGACAACATACCTGTAGGACTTGTTATAGGAAAGAACTACGAGGCGCAAGAGGCGCTCATATATCCTGGAACAACCATTTTCTTATATACAGACGGACTTTCGGAAGCTGAAGATTCTACTCATGCTCAGTATGGCAAACAGCGTGTGTCCAAAACGGCACGTCAGGCACTGGCTGCCGACAAGTTCGCCCCGGAGAGTATTATTGAGGCCCAGACAGAAGCCGTTCATCGTTTTGTGGGAGATGCTGAGCAGAGCGACGATCTTACCATGCTGGCCATACGCTTTAACGGAGAATAAACACTCAGTCCAGCTTGCCGGTTTACGGCTAATGCTGAAGTAATAGCGTGTGTTTCTTGCCGTTTCCCCGATGCCGCTACTGTAGCCATAACTCTCGTAAACTTTTGAAGTTCTTATCACCGTCGAGTCCTCTTCCATCAGGATGGTTTTGACATCCAGAATCCCCATCTTGGTAAAACTGTCTGCTACCGTTCCATGTACAGAAACCCATTCAATTTTCTTCTTCTTTTTTACCTTAGTACTATCCGTCTGGCCATAAGCCGCAATGGCAAATGTCGCCAGCAGCACCAAAAGAAATACCTTTTTCATTTGTGTGTTTTATTTACTAAAGGCTAAAGTCTGTTCCTGTTAACATTATCGTTCATTTTTTTATTCCTTCAGCAATTCCTCCACCGTTGTGTTTTTTCGTTGCTTACCATTCTTGTCAAAGAGTACGGTGAAGGGAATGCCAGAGAACTGGAATTTTTCTTTCATGTATCCCCATTCTGCTCGAGTGATATGAATGTGTTCGCCCTTGATGTTGTTGGGTTCGAGGAAAGAACGGCATTTCTCTTCCGAGTCGTCTGTAATATAAAGGTATTTAACGGGCTTGTCTTTGTTGGCTTCCACCTCGTCACGCATACTGAGCATGGTTGCACGGCAAGGACCGCATGCCATTTCCCAGAAATCCACAAAGAGCACATTGCCTTTGTACGGCTCGATGATGCGCTGGAAGATAGAGTCGGCCTTGGTCATCGGCTTCTCTTCCACAACCTTCACCTCATTGTCTTTGATATGTTCACGATATGCCAGCACACCCTGACGCATAAGTTCGGGATGATTTATGACAGAGAATTTCTTTGCTACCACATCTGTCGCATATTCAGGCCTGTCAGCAGCATTCTTTAGCTCATAGCTAACGAGATTGCGAAGCACACATACTTGTGCGGTGAAATCCGTGGGACTGAGATTCAGCTTCTCGTGTATCTCATTCATTACCCTTTTCTCATCAGCTCCAAAAACAGGATTCGGATAATGGATATGCAAGGGACGCATGAGACTGTATTCTACTCTATTGAAGAAGAATTCATCGGCACTAATCATTAGCAGAGGATTATCTAGCAAGTAACGCTCACGTGGTGCTGCAAAACTGAAGTACTGACGCCAAAAAGCATCCCTGTCAAAACCCTCAATATCTGGTGTGTTGTAATAATCGCTTATATGATCCATGTATGCAGCCACAATATATGTACGGATGATATCAGATGCCATTGGCGAGCAGCCTTCCAGTTCAGGCAGGCCGGCATTCATTTTGCATACCATATAGTCCAAACGTTCCACCAGTTTGTCTTTCCATTTCAATAACGTATCTGGGGATGCCTCCCTACTTCCTGACATTTCTTCATAATCTGCCGAGAAGTCGCAATACACGTCTCTTATCTTTCGTGTCAGTCTGCTTACCTCTCCGCTCAATCCTGTACCATCAAGTATGACGCCTTCTTCGCGTGATGGTTTTGTGGTGTCGATAATTACATCTACCGTATCGCCTGGGCAAGCATAAACATCTGCCATAGGATAGACAAGCAGATACATGGGATAAGGCACATGCAGGTTGAGCGAGAAGGTTCCGTCTTCCTTAATCTCAAACAATGTGGTCCTTTCTTTACGGACGATGTAGTTTCGCATGATGGAAGATATTTGTCCTTCAAACTGCTTATATACCTGAGGATCTCCGGCCACAATGCGCCCCCTAATCAGCACATCGCCACCATGCAGAGGCAGCGAGTTCATATCTGCGCTGGGATAGTTGGCCAACAGGGGGACTTCTCCCTTCTTGAGTTTTATTTTTACCTCCTTTTCTTCCTTAATACGCTCCTTATTTGGCTTAACCGCATTCTTGTCGAAGTACTTGGCAGCGGCACCTGGGCTGATAACACGAAGGCCTATGGATGAGGGAATATTTGTATTGTTATCCATAAAGCTCATGATATGATTATCCGCTACACCATTTACCATCATACCATTCTCTAAGCATGTGTTTATCACACGATTTAAATCTTTCCCGCCAAGACGCCCTGATTGAATGCAGAAGCTCCTGCCATCGCCTGTTAACATCGGAGTAATCATCTCGGCATTGTAGCTGCCAATCACGCCAAACTGCCTACTATACACCTGAATCCACTTAAAAATTGCCTTTTCTAAGATGGAAATCCAATTGTATACACCACCCTCTCCTATACTGAATATACCATTATCATCTTCAACCACAGGAAAACGATTGCTGACACACACGACAATGGGCTTACCTTCTGGGTCGAACATATCAACCACGAATGAATCGGGCGACTCCTGATGGATGATGGACTTAATGAATTCGGGGTACAGAGTTGCCATATCTGTTAGCACAGAAATAGCGTTACCAGAAATCATACCCTTGTGGTAAACGTCGGTCAACACGGGTACATCGCGAGGGAAAAGATTAATATCATACGCCTTCTGTTGCTCTTTAGAATCATCGAAAACCTCCTTCGTACTCTCCAGCCATGCCTTATCTTCTTCTGAAGCCTGACGATAATACAGGAAGTTTCGTCCCATAGGCGTACGGCTACTATAGGTGACATCTGTAATGCAGGGCAAAAGGTTGTCTAATTTGCCATTACAGAACTTTTTCTTGTTTTCAACCGAAGCAGGAAGCTGAGAAGGTTCCGGCTTGGATTTTATAATAGAAAAGGCTCGCGAAAGATTATCCTCGCCTAACGTAACCAACACCTCGCCGTCACATTCCACGATTCGCAGGTGTTCATTGCCAAAAATAGGTTCTTTGAAAGTAATAATAGAACCCTCGATGGAACATTCGCGTGCGAAAGTGCCTTGTTGGGTATATTTCCATTTTACATGTGTAGAATCCGAGAGTATTATCCTTTCAACAGGTTCTTTACCCACCGAATTCGTGGGATGGATTTCCGAGAACCATCGGTCCTGCGTTTTACCCCACTGATACAAAACCAGCTCTTTTCCAATTAATTCACTCCAATCTGTGGCGCTGGCACTCATAGAGAATGTAACGGCCAGCAATGCGATGAATGGTTTCTTCATTTGAATGTTGTATGCGTTTGAGAAAACAAAGTTACGGCGTTCCGTCGGGATATCCGTATAGTTTTACAATAATTATCTAACCTTTTTATTTCTTAACACAGAAAAATGTTTCTTCTCCTATAGCTTTTTTTCTATTCCAAAGTTTGGAATGTACGTTGCAAAGTTTGGAATGTACATACCAAAGTTTGGAATATACATCCCAAAGCTTGCAACGGAAATTTTTCCAAGGGAAAGAAACATTTTTCCGGGTATAAAAGAACTTTTTCTGCTTAAACAAGCTTATTATTGCTCTCGCTCAATTGCAGAATTCAATCCTAAAGCTCCGTATGTTCCACCACTTGACCGTCAAAGAGGTTGATGATGCGGTCGGCAAAGCTGGCGTTGTGCTGCGAATGCGTAACCATAACGATGGTGGTGCCTTGCTCGTGAAGCTGGAGCAGAAGGTCCATCACCTCCTTACTGTTCTTGGAATCCAGATTGCCTGTCGGCTCATCAGCCAGGATAATCTTGGGATTAGAAACAACGGCACGAGCCACAGCTACACGCTGCTGCTGACCGCCAGAGAGCTGGCAGGGAAAATGCTTGCGGCGGTGCGACATAGCCATGCGGTCCAGCATCTCCGTAACACGCTTCTTGCGCTCCTTGGCAGGAACGCCCATATAGAGCAGCGGCAGTTCAACATTCTCATAGACATCCAGATCATCTATCAGGTTGAAGCTTTGGAACACAAAACCGATGACGCCCTTGCGGATATTGGTGCGTTCGCGCTCGCTGAGCTGACTCACATCCTTGCCGTTCAGCATGTAGGTTCCCTCGGTTGGTGTGTCCAGCAGCCCCATTATATTTAATAAGGTAGTCTTGCCGCAACCCGATGGGCCCATGATGCTGACAAACTCGCCGTCCTTAACTTCCAGGTTCACTTCGCGCAAAGCCCAGGTGTCAATCTCTTCCGTACGGAATACTTTTTTGATGTTTGATAATGTAATCATAGATATATTTACCATTTAATCATTTACCATTTACCATTTAATAGTTCTCCTCTTAAAGGGGGAGTTAGAGGTGGTCTTTTATTCTTTCTTAATTATTTTTGCCGGATCTAATTTTGAAACTCGGTATATCTTGTACCCTACGGTCAGGAGGGTGACTAGGGCAACGATGATGAGGGCACACAGATAAGGCGTCATGAACTCTGGAACGGAATCCGCCTGAACAAACAATACGGCATAGCTGATGCAGAAGATAAGGCTGATGATGCTACTAATGATAAGCTGCCAGACGTATTGTTTACCAAAGAGCCACAGAATTTGTTTCATACCAGCTCCGTGTGTCTTTCGAATAGCGACTTCCTTCTGTCGACCTCTTGTATCCAGCGAGACAGAGGAGAAGAGTGTCATCACAATACACAGCAGGGCCACGATAGCCATTATGAACATGATTTGAATCATCAGTTCAATCATACGCAGGTCGCTGAAGACAGACTCATACAGATTCTCCATAGGCGCTTCTGTCATGGTGTACTTACCCAACTTTTGGTAAAGATTTGTCAGTTCCTGCTCGGCTTTCTTATACTCTCCAGGCTTAGCAATAAAGAGAATATCGTGCTGGACATTATATCCCTCATAAGCGTTCAAGAAGTCCTTCCACACACGGAAGTCTATTGTATCCTTATTCAGGAAATACTTCTGGTCGCAGAGATAGAAAGGAGGGTTCTCGATATGTTCGTTCCATCCAAGGGCAACAGATTCACTCCTTACATAGCCTATCTTTTCTGCCTGCCTGTCCTTCTCGAAGATGCGATATTCGGTAGGAGCCTTCCTTAATCCAAGTTTCTGTCGCAGTTCGTCTGCACAATCCAATGGTGCATAGATGGGAGAAAGTATGCTTCTATTCTTCTCTTCCGTATCAGAGGGGAAGAGTTCTAAGTCCAACAGGCTGAAGATATGCTCGTCGGTCAGAACGACTGTATAAACGCAGTAGCGAGTACTATCATTTTCTTCACGAACTCCACGAGGGAAAAAGGGAGTATCGCCTTCCTTTAGGTCTTGACGGAAATGTGCTTGAGCCACATGGGTAGAGCCGGACACATGCTTCAGGTACGGTATGCTGTCCTTGAACTCGGGCTTCCAGATGCTGTTATTCGTAACGATGCAACGTCGGAGCGCATCTTGATTGGCAGGCTTCCTATCATACACATCGCCCATAATGTCGCTAAAATAGAAAAAGCTTACTAAAATGAAGATAAGTAGCTGACATATTACCATCTGCGAGACGATGAGCAAGCTACGGCCTTTGGTGGAGACACGGTGGCTCTTGCCCACCACATCGCTCAATGGCATAGTGATGACTCTGCGGACAGAAAGTGCAGCAATGCCTGTCGTTACGAGGAAAGTTATCAAACATATCCACAGCTCTGTGGCATACGTATGAGACATATCCACACGGATACCGTCAGTAACATTCTCTATAATAGGAACAGCATATTCCGCTAACAGGCTAGTCAGCCCCAATACTATCAGGGTGACAAAAAAGAATACAATTGCCACTTCCCACATCATAAGGCTGAAGAGTTGCTCCTGCTGTGCTCCCATACACTGGCGCAAGCCCATCTCACGCTGACGCAGACGGAATAGCTGAATCTGCGTCTTCAGGAAGCCGAACAAACCTATAATCAATATACTGCAACCGACGAAAGTCAAGATAGTGATATCCTTTATATCCATGTGGAGATATCCTGATTTAGCTGTCACCTTGTATTCGGGCAACACTTTCTGCAAATCCTTTTGCAGATCCTTGTCGGTCTTTCCCTTCGCAAGGATAATATCAAACTGTTTCATATAGGTACTTGCACCCTCTGCGAATTCTTTCAGCTGATCGGTAACAACGTAGAGATTTTCCTCCGCAAGCAACCAGTCGCCAGTATCCACTACATCGATGATGGTGTTGTATTTGCGCCCATTACATTCTGGGGCTATTTCCAATGTATATCCTATAGGATTCACGTCCAGGCCAAAAGTGCTTTTCAGCATCCATTTCGACATAATCACATCGCCAGGTTTCAGTACAGGTATGCGCTTACCTGTGATGGCAGACCTCAGTCCAAGGTAGTTGAGATGTTCAGGACTGATCCATTTCCAATAGATATTCACCTGATGTGTCTTGCCGTCAAGGTCAATTATGTTTTGCCTTGTTGACATTTCCCAGTCATGGATGTCTATGAACTCAATACTGGGCAGATGGCTGTTGGCTACGCGCTGAATAACGGAAGGTTCTACGAATACGAGGCTGTCCTGCTTGGTAAAGAGTTCTACCTTTGCGCGATGCGAATCACCGCCTACCCGCTTAAAGTACTGCCAGGACCGTTGTGTGATGATAAAGGTAAGGCTAAAGAACACCATTCCCACTGCCAGGCAGAGCACCGAGATGATGTTCTGCACCTTGTACTTCATGAGATTGCGCCATGCAATCCGGATGTTGTGCATTTTTAATTCATAATTCATAATTCACAATTTATAATTGGTTTTCTGCTGCAAAGGTACAACGAAAAATAACTCTTCACTCTTCATTCTTCACTCTTCACTACAATATGTCCAAACATTATACACACTTGTGTCCAATTCTTTGACACTTCCGGGTAAATACACGCAAAAGCGGTAGCAAATTCTTCATTCTTCACTCTTCATTCTTCATTTCTTTGTATCTTTGCACTCAAATAAATGGTAAATAGGTAAATGATTAAATGGTAAATGTAAGGTGAAATACGGAACGATACTTGTCATAGACGACAATCCTGCCATCCTCACAGCTGTGAAGATTTGCCTGGCTGGCACGTTTGAACGCGTAGTAACCCTCAACTCGCCGGAGAAAGCACTCGTGACCATCGCTCAGGAGAATCCTGCTGCCATCCTGCTGGATATGAACTTCTCGCTGGGCGTGAACTCAGGCCAGGAGGGTATGATGTGGCTCTCCGCCATCCATCGCAAGTATCCGGATATTCCCATCGTTCTCATCACAGCCTACGCCGATGTTAAATTAGCGGTACGAGCGTTAAAGAATGGCGCTGCCGACTTTGTAACCAAGCCGTGGGACAATGACGAGCTTATCCGTGTACTGAAGGATGCCATTGACAAGGCAGGCGAGATAGTCCCCTTAGACCAGCTGGAAAGCGAACATGTGCGCAAAGTGCTGAACAAATGCGACGGAAACATGAAACGGGCTGCCGACCTGCTGGGTATCAGCCGACAGACATTATATAATAAGGTGAAAAATGAAAAGTGAAGAGTGAAGAATGAAGAGTGAAGAATTTGCTACCGCCATTATTATAGTTTGCCTTATTGTTGCCATTGCTGCCATAGTTGCTGTGGTATATTGGTATCGGCATCAGCGTCTGCTCAGGGAACGGGCACTGATTATGCGCGACGCTATCCGGCACAGGGACTTCTCGTTCCGGCTGCCTACGCGAGGGCTGTTCTTTGGCGAGAAAGCCCTGCAGGAAGCACTCAACGATATGGGACAGGAGATACAGAAACTGGTAGCGCATAGTGAGGTAGAATCGTGGCAGAAACTGACACGAGTGCTGACGCACGAAATCATGAATGCCACCGCTCCTATTCAGAGTATCAGTCAGGCATACTTGAAGCGCTCTGACATCAAGGACTCGCCTTACGAAGAAGGCATACGTGCCATTAACGATACCAGCGCGGGATTAGCTGCCTTTGTGGAGAGCTATCGCAAACTCACACAGTTGCAGGAACCAGTGATAGCTGATGTGAATATGTTTGCGTTCTGCAAACAGATAGCTACGCTCTACCCCCAACTGCAATGGAACATTGACATTCCCGCCGATTTTGTCCTGCAGGCCGACGAAAACCTTCTGCGTCAGGTTTTCATCAACCTGACAAAGAATGCCATAGAAGCTGAGGCCAAAGCAATCAGCCTCACCCCCATCCCCTCTCCGAGGAGAGGGGAAACAAGCAGAAGAAAAGCCTCCCTCCTCGGGGGGAGGTTTGAAGGGGGGCTTCTCTTCTCCAACGACGGACATGTCATACCCCTCGACGTGGCACAGGAGATATTCATCCCCTTCTTTACCACCAAGCAGACGGGAACAGGCATCGGTCTGTCCCTCTCCCGCCAGATTCTGATGAGGCAAGGCATGACAATAAGCCTCGCAGAGAATCCCCTGCGAGGCTATAACGTGACCTTTGTAATAGAGAAAGCCTAGCTTATCTAATACTAAGGTTTATTTTCCCAAAAGTTTTATCTTTAGGTTCTTAATCATGTCCTCGGTCATACGGTTGAGGTCGTATTCCGGTTTCCAGCCCCATTCCTCGCGTGCGCAGGTGTCGTCCATCTTGTTGGGCCAACTGTCGGCAATGGCTTGCTTGATGGGTTCGGGATGATAGATCATCTTGAAGCTGGGATAGTACTTCTGGATGGCATGATAGATAATCTCGGGGTCGAAACTCATCGCCGTAATATTAAAGCTGTTGCGATGCTTTAGCTTGCCGGGGTCGGCCTCCATGATGTCTATCATAGCCTTCTGGGCATCGGGCATATACATCATATCCATATAGGTGCCTTTCTTGAGGGGGCAGACAAAGGTTTCGCCCTTAACGGCTGCGTAGTAGATTTCTACGGCATAGTCTGTTGTTCCGCCTCCTGGCAGACTAAGATGGCTGATAAGGCCGGGGAAACGGACAGAGCGCGTATCTACACCAAAACGGGTATAGTAATAGTCGCTCAGTAATTCGCCCGTAACCTTGGTAACACCGTAAATGGTGTTGGGGCGCTGGATGGTGTCCTGAGGCGTATTGTCGTGCGGTGTGCTGGGACCGAAAGCTCCGATGGAGCTGGGGGTGAAGACGGCACATCCGAAGAGACGGGCAACCTCGAGGCAGTTGACCAGGGAGCCGATTCCTACATTCCATCCGAGCATGGGATTGAGCTCTGCTGTGGCGCTGAGGATGGCTGCCAGATTGTAGATGGTGTCGACGTTGTACTTCTTGACAGCTTCTGCTATCTGCATAATCTGTGTGGAGTCTATGCGCTCAACGGGTCCGCGCTCGTAAATCTCGCCCTTGAGGGGACGAAGGTCGGAACTGACTACGTTTGCGTCACCATAGATATCCCTAAGATTGCGGGTGAGTTCAGAACCTATCTGACCTCCTGCTCCCACAATGAGAATTCTTTTCATATTATAGATTTATATTGTTTACCGTTTACTGTTTACCGTTTACTGTTTACTGTTTACTGTTTACTGTTTACGGTTTACTGTTTTTCTATTTCGGCACGTACTTTCTTGAATGCCTCGATGCACTTGTCGAGATGCTCACGTTCGTGGGCTGCGCTGATCTGAACGCGGATACGAGCCTGTCCCTTTGGTACTACGGGATAGTAGAAACCTGTAACAAAGATGCCTTCTTCCTGCATCTTGGCAGCATATTGCTGGCTCTTGGCAGCGTCGTAGATCATAACGGCACAGATGGCACTCTCGGAGGGCTTGCAGTCGAAACCTTCTTCCTTCATGCGACGCAGGAAGTAGTCGGTGTTCTCGTGCAACTTGTCTTGCAGCTCGTTGGTTTCGCTCATCATCTCGAACATACGGATACCGGCGGCAACCAAGCCGGGGGCCATGGAGTTGGAGAAGAGATAGGGACGGCTGCGCTGGCGCAACATATCGATGATTTCCTTCTTACCGGTGGTGAATCCACCCATAGCACCGCCAAAGGCCTTACCAAGTGTACCGGTAAGAATCTCGATCTTGCCGCGAAGGTTGTAGCGTTCGGTTACACCACGACCGGTCTTACCGACGACGCCGGCACTGTGACTCTCGTCAACCATAACCATAGCATCGTACTTCTGAGCCAGCTCGTAAATCTTGTCCAGGGGACAGACATTTCCGTCCATAGAGAATACGCCGTCTGTTACGATAATGCGGAAGCGGTTCTTCTGGGCAGCTTTCAGCTGTTCCTCCAAGTCGGTCATATCGGCATTGGCATAACGATAGCGCTGAGCTTTGCAAAGGCGAACTCCGTCTATGATGGAAGCGTGGTTGAGAGCATCGGAGATGATGGCATCCTGATCAGTCAGCAAGGGCTCGAAAACACCACCGTTGGCATCGAAACAGGCAGCATACAGGATAGTATCTTCTGTTCCGAAGAACTCGGCAATCTTCTGCTCCAGTTTCTTGTGGAGGTCCTGACAGCCGCAGATGAAGCGTACGCTGGCCATACCAAAGCCACGCTCGTCCATACCTTTCTTTGCAGCCTCGATGAGCTCCTTGTTACCGGCCAGGCCCAGGTAGTTGTTAGCACAGAAGTTAAGGCACTTCTTTCCCTTGACCAGAATCTCCGCACCCTGAGGGCTCTCGATGATACGTTCGTTCTTGTACAGTCCAGCTGCCTCTATCTCAGCCAGTTCCTTCTTCAGATGTTCTTGAAATTTTGAATACATAATTATATGTTTTAAAGTTATTCTATACAGTTTATAAACCTGTGTTTTCCCCCTTTGTAGGTTAGTTCAGGTATGCAAAGTTACGTTTTTTCTGAATATGTTGTTATCAATCTGATAACTTTTTTTCTTTTTTTAGGTATTTTCCCGTATAACTTTGCTTACATTTTGCCAGATCCTCAGGAGTGCCGCATGCTACGATATTGCCTCCGGCCTCTCCGCCCTCAGGACCTAAGTCGATGACGTAATCGGCACATTTAATAACCTCCATGTTATGTTCGATGATTATTATGGTATGTCCGCGTTCTATCAGTGCATCGAATGACGCCAGCAGTTTCTTGATATCGTGGAAATGAAGTCCGGTGGTGGGCTCGTCGAAGATAAAGATAGTGGGCTGCTGCTTTTCCATTCCCAGATAATAGGCCAGTTTTACGCGTTGATTTTCTCCGCCAGACAGCGTAGAGGATGACTGCCCGAGTTTGATGTAACCCAAGCCGACATCCTGCAGGGGCTTCAGGAGGTTTGTGATTTTCTTCTGTTTGTGTTCTGTGAAAAACTCTATGGCCTGATTGATAGTCATGTTAAGTATGTCATTAACATTCTGTCCTTTATATAAGACTTCCAGAATATCGTGTTTGAAGCGCTGGCCGTGACAACTCTCACACTCCAGCACCAGATCAGCCATAAACTGCATTTCTACGGTGATGGTTCCCTCGCCCTTACACTCTTCGCACCTGCCTCCTTCGGTGTTAAAACTGAAATAGGCTGGAGTGTAGCCCATCTGTTTGGAGAGTGGCTGATTGGCAAAGAGCTTGCGTATTTCGTCCCATGCCTTTACGTACGTGACGGGATTGGAACGTGTGCTCTTGCCGATGGGGTTCTGGTCGACGAACTCAATGTGTCGTACCATATTCATATCGCCCTTTAGTTCAAGGAACTCACCTGGGCGTTCTGCCACTTCGTCGAAATGTCGCTTCATGGCATTATAGAAGATGTCGCGCACGAGTGAGCTCTTGCCACTTCCGCTGACGCCTGTTACACAAGTAAGTACATTCAGTGGAAAGCGCACGTCTATACCTTTCAGGTTGTTGGCTCTTGCCCCCTTTACCTCGATGTAATTATTCCAAGGTCTGCGCGAGGCCGGTACATCTATGCGGTCTTGTCCACTAAGGAAAGCAAGGGTATGAGAAGATGAGATATTATCTTTTATCTTTTCGCTTTTCTCTATTTGAGAAGGCTCTCCTTGCCATACGATATTTCCACCCAGGCGACCGGCTTCTGGACCGATATCTATAATCCAGTCGGCTGCACGCATGATGTCTTCGTCGTGCTCCACAACAATAACGGTATTACCTAAATCGCGTAATTCCTTCAAGACATAAATAAGACGGTCGGTATCTCGACTGTGAAGACCGATACTTGGCTCATCCAAGATATAGAGACTGCCTACCAGACTGCTTCCAAGTGAGGTTGCCAGATTGATACGCTGACTTTCTCCTCCAGATAGTGAGTTGGAAAGACGGTTCATGGTAAGATACCCCAATCCGACATCCAGTAGGAAGTGCAGTCGGTTCTTTATCTCGGTAAGAATACGATTGGCTATCTGTTGCTCGTGTTCTGTAAGTTGTAAGTTTTCTATCCAAGGCAGTAGCTCTGTGACGGGCATTTCAACCAGTTCCGAAATGCTTTTGCCGCAAACTTTCACGTAGCCGGCCTCGGGTTTTAAGCGGGTGCCATGACATTTGGGGCATGTGGTTTTACCTCTGTATCGGGCCAGCATTACGCGGTTCTGAATCTTGTATTGCCCCTGTCGAAGCATCTCGAAGAACTCGTCTATGCAGAGCATCCCCCATTCCTTTTCCTCAGGTGCCAGTTTCCAATTCTTTGGAATCTGAATGCCATCCTTGCCCTTGGGCTCATGCTGAATAGGGCTTCCGTGCCAGAGCCAGTCTTTTTCGTCCTGGGTCAGTTCGAAGTAAGGCTTAAAGATGGGGAAGCCACGTTCTGAGTTAAACCGTATAAACCAATTCTTCCATTCGGCCATCTTCTCGCCTCGCCAACAGACAACAGCTCCGTCGTAAACGCTCAGGGCACTGTTGGGGATGACAAGATGCTCATCTATACCCATAATTTTGCCGAATCCCTCACACTCGGGACAAGCACCGGCAGGCGAGTTAAAGGCAAAGAGGTTATCGGACGGTTCCTCGAAAGTCATGCCATCGGCTTCGAATCGGGTACAGAAATATTCCATCTTTCCATCGGGGAGATACTGAAGAATCATATCGCCCCCTCCTTCGTAGAAAGCAATCTCGGCAGAATCCACCAAACGAGCGATGACATCTTTCTCGTTTTTGGCCGACAGACGGTCAACAACAAGATACACCTCGTCTTTGCCTTTTGGTTGGTATTCATCTATCCTCACCACTTCGCCATTTACCAGCAATCGGCTAAAGCCCTGTTGGGTAAGAATACTTAAGTTGGATTTGGGCTTGCAGAGCACCATCAGTTTAGTGCCCTCGGGGTGGGAAAGCATGCTCTGAACCACATCTTCTGTGGTGTGCTTCTTAACCTCCTGACCGCTGATGGGGCTATAGGTACGACCTATTCTGGCATACAGAAGGCGCATGTACTCGTATATCTCGGTACTGGTGCCGACAGTACTTCTGGGATTCCGGCTGGTTACCTTCTGTTCAATGGCTATGGCAGGCGGGATGCCCTTGATGTAATCACATTCGGGCTTATTCATACGCCCCAAAAACTGACGGGCATAGGCAGACAGACTTTCTACGTATCGTCTTTGTCCCTCAGCATAAAGCGTATCAAAAGCAAGGCTACTCTTACCGCTGCCGCTCAAGCCGGTTATGACCACCAACTTTTCGCGTGGTATCTCCAAGTCGATGTTCTTTAGGTTATTAACCCGTGCTCCCTTTATCTTAATGGCATTATCCATGTACGTTGTTTACGGTTTACGGTTTACAGTTTACAGTTTACGGTTTACTGTTTACGGTTTACTGTTGTTGACGTTAATAATTCTCATCTCTCAACCCTAATCTCTAATCTCTCAACCCTAATCTCTAATCTCTCAACTCTCAACTCTCAACTCTCAACTTTAATCTCTCAACTCTCCTTCGTAATCTCTCCGCATAGATTGCTGTTCATCAGCTCCTGAATCTTCTCTTTTGGTAATTTGTGTCCCAGCAGGAACATCAGTTTGGTAATGGCGCACTCAGGCGTACTGTCATAGCCGCTTACCACACCAGCCTCCAAGAGTGGCAGACTGGTTTCGTAAAGACCCATGTGGACACATCCTGCCTGGCATTGGGTAATATTTACTAAGAGGAGTCCACGATTATTTGCCTCTCGCAACTCTTCTTTGAACCATTTGAGTTGGGGAGCATTTCCTGCGCCAAATGTCCTGATAACAACAGCCTTTAAGTCGGGAATGTTCAGCACAGCATGCACCAGACTTCTTTGAATACCAGGGAAAAGGGTAAGTACTACCACATTCGGGTCAACAAGATAATGCGGTTTGAAGGGCTTGCTGGGATCAGGCTTACGGATAGCAGCCTCGTTGAACTTAATCTGCATGCCTGCCGTTGCCAGGTCCGGATAGTTGAACGAACGGAAGGCATTGAACAGCTCGGCATTTATCTTGGTGGTTCTATTGCCTCGCATCAGTTTCTCCTTAAAGTAGATGCAGACTTCGGGCACCACGGGGGTACCGTCTTCATGCTGAGCTGCGGCAATCTCTATGGCTGTAATAAGATTTTCCTTACCGTCGGTCCTTATCTTTCCGATAGGCAACTGTGAACCTGTAAGGATAACGGGTTTCCCCAGGTTCTCCAACATAAAGCTCAATGCAGAAGCCGTATAAGCCATGGTGTCTGTCCCATGCAGTATGACAAATCCGTCGAACAGATTGTAATTACTGTCTATTATCTTTACCAGACGAGACCAGTGTTCCAACCCCATGTCGCTGGAGTCGATGGGAGGATCGAATGTGAAGGTGCTGATTTTGTAATCAAAACGCTTCAGTTCTGGCACTTCATCCAGGAGAAGGTCGAAGTTGAAATTCTCCAAAGCGCCGGTCTCTGCATTCTCTCTCATTCCGATAGTTCCTCCTGTATAGATAAGGAGAACGCTGGGTCTATGCTTCTTGGTTGTGCTCATGCTTTAAGAAATTGTTTACAAAGGTACGAATAAGCGAGAGAAGAACAAAAGAAAAGCTTGTTTTTTCTTTTTTATTCCGAGCGGAAGTACTTTCGAGACAAGTTCTCAAAGGTACGAATAAGCGAGAGAAGAACAAAAGAAAAGCTTGTTTTTTCTTTTTTATTCCGAGCGAAAGTACTTTCGAGACAAGTTCTCAAAGGTACGAATAAGCGAGCGAAATACAAAAGAAAAGTGTCTTTCTTTTTATTTCCTGGCAAAGGTAGCTTCGACAATAGTCAAAAATATAAAAAAGAATGCTTAGAAATAATAGATGTATTGATTTTTTTTGTATTTTTGTACCGATATGAAGAACAAATGGTTTATTCTGCTGCTTTTTATAGCAGTATCAGCAGTAGCTCAGAACCCCAAAAGGGAGTTCAGAGGAGCATGGATTCAGAGTGTTAATGGTCAGTTCCAAGGCATGGGTCGCGACCGCATGCAACAAGTGCTGACAAGTCAACTGAATGACCTTCAGAAAGATGGTATCAATGCCATTTTCTTCCAGGTAAGATGTGAGGGCGATGCCTTGTATCCCAGTGAACTGGAGCCTTGGAGCCGCTATCTGACAGGGCAGCAGGGAACACCTCCCAATCCATATTGGGACCCGCTGCAATGGATGGTTGAGCAGTGCCATGCCCGTAATATGGAATTACATGCTTGGATTAATCCCTACCGTGCCAAGACAAAGGGAACAACTGCATTAGCCAATACACACGAGTACTTCCGTCACCCAAATCATTTCTTTGATTATGACGGTTTGATGCTTTTCGATCCGGGTTATCCGGAGAATCGTAACTACATCTGTCAGGTGGCTTGTGACATCGTCCGCCGCTATGATGTTGACGGTATTCATATCGATGATTACTTCTATCCTTATCCTGTAGCAGGTCTTGCTATACCCGACGACAACTCTTATGCGTTATACGGCAATGGAATGGACCGTGCAGAATGGCGCCGTCAGAATGTAAACCAATTTATCCAGCAGATGTGCTACCAGATACGTTCTGTCAAGCCTTGGGTAAAGTTTGGTGTTTCTCCCTTTGGTATTTACCGAAACCAGAAGAATGATCCTAACGGAAGTGCAACAAACGGTTTGCAGAATTACGATGACCTGTATGCCGATGTACTTACTTGGGTTGAAAACGGATGGGTTGATTATAACCTTCCTCAACTTTATTGGGAAATCGGTCATAAGACAGCAGATTACGAGACACTTATCAACTGGTGGAGTGCTCATGCCGGTAAGCGTCCCTTATACATAGGTCAGGATGTAATGCGTACAGTCAAGGCACCCGATCCACAGAACCCTTCCTCTCATCAGATGCCTCGCAAGTATATGCTGCAGCGCAGTCTGCCAGGTATATTCGGCAGTTGCCAGTGGTATGCAGCAGCCGTATGCGAGAATCCCGGTAACTATCAGACTATGCTTCGTCAGGTTTATCACAGCACACCGGCTTTGCAGCCAAGGATGCCTTGGATTGACAATAGAGCTCCTGGTAAGCCCAGAAAGACTGCGATTGTCTGGACAGAAGATGGCCCCATTCTCTTCTGGACTGCTCCTAAGGCAAAGACCGTTATGGACGAGGCTGTACAGTATGTTGTTTACCGTTTCCTGAAAGGTGAGAAGATTAACTTGGAGGATCCTTCTCATATTCTTTGTATTACACGTGAGACAAATCTTCCTCTCACCTATCATGGTGGAAGGGCACCTTATGTTTACGTTGTAACAGCATTAGATCACCTGCAAAATGAATCGAAGGGTGCTAAGAAGAGTGTTAAATTATGAAAACAAGAAATCTTTTATATCTAAGCCTTCTAATCCCCATTTTCTGCTCTTGCAACAATAAAGACGGACAGAAAGAGGGAAAGAATGCTGTAGCCACAGAACGACAGACCACTGTACACAGGATGAATGATTACGATCTGACGGACAGTGTAACAATGGGAAGCCATTTGTACGTTTACAACATTCACCGTGAGGCAGACGACTCGCTAAAGGTTGTGGTAGACGAGAATGGCGATAAATTTGTGGATAACTTTTATGATCTGACAATTAAGCGCGACGGAGCCGGTTTTTTCCGCCGTCGTTTTACCAAGCTTTCTTTCGGCTCCCAACTGGATGAAACTTTTCGCAAGAATGGAATCCTCGATGGTTTCCGCTTTATGTCGGCCAAAGAAGGAAAACTTACCTTCGGTGTTTGTGTAAGTTTCCCTGAGAGTGATATGTCTGAGCCTTTTGTGCTGACAATTGGTCCCGATGGCAGTTTTACACTGGAACCCGATACGGCTCCTGATATAGAAGAGGAAGATACGTCAGTCTGAAAAGAATTTGGCGACATCCATCATTCCGGGAAGAACAACATCTGCACCGGCTTTCTTTAACACCTCATCTGCCAATGGTCCTGTGTTAGCCGCTATGGTGTAGATACCGGCAGCATGGCCAGCCTGAACACCTAAAGGTGCATTTTCTATTACGATGCCTTCTTCCGGCTTAATGCCAGCTTTCTGTAGCCCTTTCAGATAAGGCTCGGGATAGGGCTTCCCTAATGTAACGTCAAAGCCAGTCACCATCAGGTCTTGATGAAAATATCCGGGATAGCTTCTCTCTAACTTCTCTAATAGGGAAGTCTGGGCACTACCTGTTACCAAAACAATCTTCAGTCCTTTTTCTTTAACGGCTTGCAGGGTTTCTAATGCTCCAGGCATAGGCTTAGCCTCGGGACAAGTGTTAAAGACTTTGCTCTTGGCTTCGTAGATGAGTTGTTTCTCTTCTTCTGTAGCTTCACGCCCCCAGAATCGTTGTGCCAGAATGTTGATGGTTGCGCTGCCTGTCCTGCCTTCGTTCATGTACACCTCTTCCCGAGTCATCGCCAACCCGTATTGTGTCATGGCATGACTCCAAGCATATGCATGATTCGGCATACTGTCAAACAGCACCCCATCCATATCAAACAATACCGCTTTAGGCGATATTGTTAATTCAAAATAATTAAATTCAAAATTCAAAATTATCCGTTTGTTTTAACTGAGCTTCTATTACGTTTGGTTGTGCTGATGATGGAGCCTATAAGCTTTCGCAAATCTTGGCAATCTGTCATGATGGACTTGTATTCATCATCTGTAATGTATTGGGTACGGTGAAGTAATATAATCCAGTATTTGGTTTCATTGGCTTCCTTTAAGGAAATCGTCAGCTTATGAATGAAATCTTCTGTGGATTCTGCGGCCAGCGCCTCGCTTGCATTGGCTCCGACAGATGTTCCGCTTCGAAGGATTTGCTTGCTCATGATTGTCTCATGACGATTACTTCGAAGAAGTTTGAAGAGGTTTATGATGCGTACTGAGAAATCAAGAGTTTTCGCGACAAGAGGATTTCCCTCCATGTCGCGATACTCTTGGTTATATTCCTTTTGAGTCTTGTTTAACTCCAAAGTCCCAATTTTGAATTAATAAATTTTGAATTTTGAATTAACAATTAAGGCGAGCCTTGATTGCTTCGGTTTCCTTCTCGTATCCAGGCTTGCCAAGGAGGGCAAACATGTTCTTCTTGTAAGCTTCGACACCTGGTTGGTTGAAGGCATTTACACCTAACAGCTGACAGTAAAGACCACAGGCAAGTTCAAAGAAGTAAATAAGCTGACCAAGGTGGTAGGCATCCAGTCGGTCGATGCTGATACGGATGCAAGGTACACCACCATCCACATGAGCCAGCTGTGTTCCTAACTCGGCCATCTTGTTAACCTCATCTACACGCTTGCCAGCCAGGAAATTCAGTCCGTCCAAATTCTCCTCGTCATAGGGGAAGAGAACCTTATTCTCGGGATTCTCAACGCTGATAACTGTTTCGAAAATACTGCGTTCACCTTCCTGAATCCACTGGCCCATAGAATGAAGGTCGGTAGTCAGATCAACGCTGGCGGGATAGATACCCTTGTTGTCCTTGCCCTCGCTCTCGCCGTATAGCTGTTTCCACCATTCGGCAATAAAATGCAATTTGGGCTGATAGTTGGCCAGAATTTCTATCTTTTTGCCTTCGGTGTATTGGGCATAACGAGCGACAGCATATTGGGCACTGATATTCTCAGAGTAAGGCACATTAAGAGCAGTTGCCAGTTCCATGTCAGCAGCACCTTTTACCAACTTGGCTATGTCGAGTCCTGCTACCGCAATAGGCAGCAAACCTACAGGGGTAAGAACGCTGAAACGACCGCCAACGTTGTCAGGGATAATGAAACTGGTGTAACCTTCCTTGTCAGCTGTTGTACGAGCAGCACCCTTCTTGGCGTCTGTGATGGCAACAATAACCTTCTTGGCCATGTCCTTGCCACGCTGCTGTTCGCATTGCTTCTTGAGTAAACGGAAAGCCAAGGCAGTCTCGGTGGTAGTTCCGCTCTTGCTGATGTTGATAACACCAAACTTCTTGTCTTTCAGGTATTCTGTCAGTTCGTACAGATAATCCTCACCGATGTTGTTTCCTGCAAACAGAATGGTAGGATTCTCGCCGTTATTGATGAGCCATTGGAAACTGTTGCTCAAAGCCTCAATCACGGCACGGGCACCCAAATATGAACCGCCAATACCAGCTACAACCACAGTATCGCAGTTATCGCGTAATGTCTGAGCACAATTCTGCAGTTCGGTCATAAACTCTGCGGTGATACTGCTGGGCAAATGTAACCAACCCAAAAAATCGTTACCAGGGCAGGTGCCGTTTTCCAATGCTTTCTGAGCTTCTGTCACTTTGCCTTCGAGGGCAGCTACTTTTTCGGCACTAACTGGTGCCTTTGAAATGTCTAACTTAATCATAATATTTATCCGTTTAAACTTTGTTCTCTACCTTATTATATATATAATATGTAAAAAAGGTGTTAGCCTAACACCTCACATAGTTTCTTAATCTCTTTGTCCGGACGGGCCCGCTCGTACAAGATGTTGTAAACTGCATCAACAATGGGCATATCAACCCCTACATGGTGAATGATGTCCTTCATGCATTTACATCCGTAATATCCTTCGGCCACCATTTCCATTTCCAATTGTGCACTCTTTACGCTATAGCCTTGTCCAATCATCGTACCGAATACACGGTTACGACTGAAGTGGGAATAGCCTGTAACAAGCAAGTCACCCATGTAAACTGTGTTGGTGATATTGCGCTCGATAGGATAGATGGTATTCAAGAAGCTTTTCATCTCACGAGCTGCATTGCTCATAAGTACAGCCTGGAAATTGTCTCCATATTTCAGTCCATGACAGATACCGGCAGCTATGGCGAAAACATTTTTCAGCACTGAAGCATATTCAATGCCTATCACATCATTGCTGGTGCTGGTTTTTACATAATCACTTGCCAACATCTGAGCAAACTCCTCGGCTTTCTGCTGGTTGGCACATCCTACGGTAAGGTAGGTGAGTCGGTTCATGGCCACCTCTTCTGCATGACTGGGACCACCTATTACGGCCAGATTCTCCTCTGGTACATTGTAGACCTGATTAAAGTAGTCCGAGCATATTACATTCTCATCCGGAACTATACCCTTGATGGCTGTAATAATGAATTTGTTGTCCAGTCTGGTATAGAGTTTCCTTAAATGACCTTTCAGATAGGGAGAAGGGGTGACAAAGATAAGCGTGTCTGCTTTCTCTACCACCTCGTTGATATCGCTGCTGAAGTTAATTCTGTTTACATCAAACAGAACACTTGTCAGGTAGGCTGGATTATGCTTTAGGCGTTTGAAATCCTCAATACGGTCGTCTCTGCGCAGATACCACCAAATGCTGTCGTTTTTCTCCAACAACATTTTGGCTATAGCGGTTGCCCAGCTACCTCCACCCAATACGGCTATTTTTCCTAAACTGTCCAAGTTGCTATTGTTTCCTGGCTGGGTTTCTCAACTTCCAGCTTATATTTCTTAATTATTTCTATAATCTGCTGCTGAATTTTAGCAGGATTCTCGTCTTTAAGGGTAGCTACCAGATTGTATCCGGCTTTACGCAGAATGGGGATAAACTCTGCTGGAATGCCTTTCTCCAGGAAAAGCTCGTCCTTGTCGCGAGGAGCCTTTACCTCGGGTTTCATCTGTGGGAAGAGCATAACCTCACCAATCTGGAACTTACCGGTGAGCAGCATCACCAGACGGTCGATACCGATACCGATACCAAACGTTGGGGGCATACCATACTGCAGGGCGCGCAGGAAGTCTTGGTCGATAATCATCGCCTCGTCGTCGCCCTTGTCAGCGAGCTTCATCTGCTCGATGAAACGCTCTTCCTGGTCGATGGGGTCGTTCAACTCAGAGTAGGCGTTGGCCAGCTCCTTACCATTCACCATCAGCTCGAAACGCTCGGTGAGACCGGGCTTAGAACGGTGCATTTTGGTGAGAGGGCTCATCTCCACGGGATAGTCGGTGATGAAGGTGGGCTGGATGAAGGTGCCCTCGCAGAACTCACCAAAGAGTTCGTCGATAAGCTTACCCTTACCCATGGTCTCATCTACCTCCATGCCCTTAGAGAGGCAGAAGGCGCGAATCTCTTCCTCAGTCTTTCCATCGCAATCGAAACCAGTCTTCTCCTTGATAGCATCGAGGATAGGCAGGCGACGGAAGGGGGCACGGAACGAGATGACGTTGCCGTCAATCTCTACCTCGGGCTTGCCGTTGACAGCTGTACAGATCTCCTCGAGCATCTTCTCGGTGAAGGTCATACCCCAAAGCAGATCCTTGTAGCTTACATACAGCTCCATGCAGGTGAACTCGGGGTTGTGGGTCTTGTCCATTCCCTCGTTACGGAAGTTCTTACCCATCTCATACACACCCTCGAAACCACCTACGATGAGGCGCTTCAGATAGAGCTCAGTGGCGATACGCATGTACATATCCTGATTGAGCGCATTGAAGTGGGTGATGAAAGGACGGGCTGAGGCACCACCAGCGATGTTCTGCAGGATAGGGGTGTCAACCTCGGTATAGCCCGCATTGTCGAGAATGCTGCGCAGGGTGCGGATGATGGTGGCACGCTTCAGGAAGGTTTCTTTTACACCTGCATTCACAATCAAATCCACATAACGCTGACGATAACGGAGTTCTGGGTCGTCGAATGAGTCGAATACATTTCCCTCAGCATCTGTCTTTACGATAGGCAGAGGCTTCAGGCTCTTCGAGAGTACGGTCATTTCCATAACATGGACACTGATCTCCCCCGTCTTGGTACGGAACACGTAACCCTTCACGCCAATGAAATCACCCAAATCGAGGCACTTCTTGAAGACGATGTTGTAAAGATCCTTGTTTTCGTCGGGACAAATGGCGTCTCGTTGCACGTACACCTGAATACGTCCCTTTGAATCCTGTAGTTCAGCAAAAGCAGCCTTACCCATGATGCGCTTGCTCATGATACGGCCGGCTACACTAACAATGGGACTGTTCTCTGGCGTTGCTGTCTCTCGAACGTCATTTCCTTCTTCGTCCTTTCCGATAATAGGCAGGTCCACAAAGTCCTTAACGATGTCTGTACTCCATGCTGTTACGGGATATTCTGCAGCAGGGTAGGGATTGATGCCCAAATCGCGCAACTGCTGCAAGTTGTTGCGCCTAACTATTTCCTGTTCGCTCAGTTCCAGTATATTCATTTTTCTTTATCTAATCTTTAACCTTTTAACCTTTTAACCTTTTAGCCTTTTAACCTTTTAACCTTTTAACCTAATCTAATAGCGGCTGCAAAGGTACGACAATTCTTGCAAATCCCCAACTTGTTGGGGGGAAAACTCATTTAATTACCTTTCTGTTACCTACAATGTAGATACCTTTTTTTACTTGAGAGTTAATCTTTTGTCCGTTCAGGTTATAGATGGGACTATCCTTTATGTTATCTACGGGCGCCATCAGTCCGTCGGTATCCACCTTGTACATTTTCTTGTTCAGAATGGAGAAGTCAAAGTTCAGCTCCTCATCTTTTTTTACGATGTAATTACCATCCATGGCCCATCCCTTAACAGGGCTCCACCCCTGATATCCATTTTGCTTGGCAGCAACCTTAACGATGTAGTTCCCGTCTTCCAGATCATTGGGCAAGTGGCCGCTAAAGTCGAATGACTTGTTGGCTATCATAGAGTAATGCTCAAGTACGGTGCTTATTCTTTGCGGATCTCCAAATTCGGTTATCAATTTGTCTGTCTGGTCATAAACCACCATAGAGAACTGTCCTATAAACGGTTCATTTCCCATATTTATGACATTGCTCATGTGCATGTTGATGTGTCTGGAAACGGGGTCAAAGCCTGTTACCTGCATTTCGGTAGCCTGTATGTTGGCAAAGAATTCGGGCAAATCTTCCTCAGACTCTTTATGATAGAGAATTTTACCGTCCTCCAGCCAGAAGGGGATGTAGATTTCTGTTCCTTCAACAATTCCGCCAGCTTCCATCTTGTATAGCGTTACTTTTCCCCACTCTATATAACCGCTTTGGTTGGCAACCAGATACAGTCGGTATGCACCGTCTTCCAGGTATTCTGGCAACTGTCCCTCAAAGGTGACAGCTAATGGCTGGTAGTATCCTTGTTCCAAACTGCTGATATAGTAAACCCTGCCAAAATGCTGCAGAATATTTCCTTCTTCATCTGCCACAGCCATTTTAATCCATCCTGTAAAGGTTTTTGCTGCACCATTCCTGGGTAAAGTGGCGCGAAGGGATACAGATAGTCCGCTCCATCCTTCGCCAAGGTTAATAAGTTCGTTAACCTGCATGTTGGGTGTAAAGCTTTCCGTGATGGTCGTAACAGTAAGGGTTATTGGAGTCGGGTGTGTCACAGTCTCATACTTGTCGCTTCCTTCAGCTTGGCTGCGTATGATTAGGGTATAGTCACCCTCTGTTATGTTCATGGGTAATGTTGCTTCAACCTTCAAGGAATTGAGACCATAGTTGAAGGGCACACTATTAAGACTTTGTGTAGCTACCAGTGTTTCTTTGTGGTTAGTATCTTCCAGATAAAATTCTAACTTTCCACGGAATGTTTGGTAACTTTTATTATATATGTTGTTCATCGTAATGCTGAACTTGTGTGTTTCTTTAGGGTTGATTCTTGCCGATGAAAGAATCACCTCTTTGGCTTGCCAGATGTTTTCCGATTCTCTAATGCCATTGTCAGGCTTAATGCCTATAATTGCCTCGTGGTTCTGATTGTAATCATCGCCGTCAGCCTCTAAAGCACTCAGTTTGTAAAAATCATCGTAGGATCCTCCCCATCCCCAGTTCACGTGGTAAAAGGGATACCCGTCTTCGTCGGCTTTGTATCCGTCGAGAATGAACGAGTGTCCACCCACCGATGGTGCTACGGCAGAGTAAACGATGGGTCGTTCATTGTTCAATTCGTTCAGCATCAGTTCTTGCCACTCGTTGGTAGGAATGCAATTTTTATCTATACACGCTATGTCGGTGTCGTAACCAAAGTTCTCTACCAGAGCTTTTACTTGGTTAACGCTGTTTGCTGCACTCTCTCTTATCCCAAAGTCCATCTGTACGGCTACAGCACAGCAATAAACGAGATTAGCCACTTCATCACACTCTTTTTGGGTTGCTCCGTTCTTGTAGATGCTTTTGATATCTGACCAGTTGAATTTAAAGGTAGAAAGATCTTCCTGTATGGGAATCTGGTTTGTGCGTGAAACATAGTTCACTACTCCCTTGGCAGAATCTGGGTACTGATAGTAATAAAGTGTTTGAGAAGTGCTAATGGCGATACAACCTGTTATGCAGCGTTCCCCACGTAGTTCTGGACACTTGTTGTTAAAGGGTGCTTTCTGTGCCCATTGGGTAATAAACAATGGCCCCACCTGATCCTTTACCCCTTCAATCTTTCGTCTGGCCGGTCTAAGGGGCTTTCCGCTAATTAGGGATTTATATTCATTGGTATAACCATCCAACAATTCCTGTAATCCGGCAGGGATATTTGTTGTGTCAAAACCTCTGCTCTGCGAGAAGCCCAATACGGGTGTCATTCTTTCGTCTGCCGAGATGATGGCATAACCATCGTTCCCTGCTTCACAGATGTAGAAACCGTCTTGTCGGGCATTCGTCAACTCCGATGCAGCGATTACTCTTTGGGTTCTTATGGCTTTTGCCTTTTTCCCAAATCTGGTCGGTCGGTTTAGTATGGAGTCGGCCAGATGCTGTACATCCGCCATCTTTCGTTGTTGTGCTATGCCTGGTACTAATCCCAGTAACAGGCATGTCAGCATAAGGATAGTTTTATTCATTGAGCATTGAAACTTTGTTTTGTTTTTTTGGGGGGCGGGTGGGGAAGGACTGTTCCTTTATACGCTTCCCGAGTTTACAATGGGTTGAGCCGGTTCGTCGCCGCAGAGAACTACCAGCAGGTTGCTGACCATAGAAGCCTTCTTGTCTTCTGTCAGGTTCACAATGCTTTCTTCAGACAATTTGTCTAATGCCATCTTCACCATGCTGACAGCACCGTCCACAATCTTCTCACGGGCTGTGATGATGGCCGCAGCCTGTTGGCGTCGCAGCATAACAGCTGCAATTTCGGGAGCGTATGCCAAGTAGTTGATGCGAGCTTCTGTAACCTCTAATCCGGCCATTGCCAGACGCTCGTTTAGCTTGTCGGTCAGTACATCGTTGATTTCTGTAGCTCCGCTACGCAAAGTTATTACTTCATTCTCTTTGGTATCTTCATTGTCATAGGCATACATGCCGGCTACCTCACGTAAGGCTGAGTCGCTTTGTACAGCCACAAACTTCTCGAACTTGTTCATACGGGCTGTGGCAGAGTTGCCTACTTGGGCCCCCGCAGCATTAGAAACGTCAGTGTCTATATCAAAGATGGCTTTGTACGTGTCTTTCAGTTTCCATACAACAACCAAACCGATGAGGATGGGGTTACCTGTCTTGTCGTTTACCTTTATGGGCTCTGCATTCAGGTTGCGGGCACGCAGGCTAACATTCTTTACACTCATAAAGGGGTTTAGCCAGAAAAAACCTGTCTTTCGGAAAGTTCCCACATACTTGCCGAAGAAGGTCATCACCTTGGCCTGATTGGGTTCCAACATAGAGAAGCCACAGCAGCAAATGATGCTGGCAATCAGCAATAGTACGGTCAGTATAATCCAATGGGCAAAGGAATGTCCGGTATCACTTTCTACAATTCCTAATATAAAACAGAAAAAAGTGGCGCACCACAATAGTATATCCAGAAAAATCATCAAGAAACCATTCAGGTAGCCACCCTTAAATTCAAATTCTTTGTTCATTGTTTCCATTTTAATGTGATTTTAAATTGTTGACCATTTGTTTTATAAACAAAAATACAGAAAATAATCAATATACAGCCTCCATCTTCAACTCTTTAACAGATTTTTAACATATGCCATCAAAAGTCTGATGGGTAAAGTGTGAAGTCATAAGGAAAAATTTTATAATTTTGTGCCCAGTTATGCAAAACAAGGGTTTTGTTGATGATTCCGATTTGGGGCGTATTATTCTGCGAAGTAACAAGCGAGCCCGACGTTTCACCTTCCGCTGCACAGAGGAGGGCTTGTGCTGTACTGTTCCAGCAAGGTTGCGACAGTCTGATCTTCTTCGTGCTATAGAAGAGTTGCGACCTAGACTGAAGGCAATGATGCTACGCTTTAAAGAGCGTCAGGCTGACCGATATAGGCTCACGCCTCAGGAGGTTGAGCTTCTTCGCAAACAGGCCAAGGAACAACTCCCGTCACGTCTTCAAGTCCTTGCTTCAGCCCGTGGCCTGAGTTTTCAAAAGGTCAGTATTCATAAGAGCCGTACCCGATGGGGCAGTTGCAGCAGCAAGGGAACCATTAGCCTCAGTCTGTACCTGATGCTCCTTCCTCCTCATCTTCAGGATTATGTTATGCAGCACGAGCTCACCCATCTTTTGGAGATGAATCACAGTTCCCGTTTCTGGAATCTACTTGATGGAGTTACTGACGGTAAGGCTCTTGCGTACAGAAAGGAGATGAGAAACTTTCATCTTCCAATATTGTAAATAAGCATGAAAAACATTTACATTATTATCGCATTGCTCATGATGGTCAAATTTTCTGTAAGGGCAGAAAATGTGATGTGGTATAATGTGGAAAACTTGTTCAATGTGAAACACGATACATTAAAGAACGATTTTGATTTCCTACCTGATGGAATGTACCATTGGACACCTGCTCGTTATTGGAGAAAACTTGACAATATTTCTAGGGTTATAGCTGCTGTGGCAGAGCAAGATGGATGGCCCATATTGGTGGGAATGTGTGAGGTGGAGAATGACTCTGTTTTGCACGATTTGTGTTACCGCTCCCCGCTCCAAGCTGCCAAATATCGTTATGTGCATCATGAGGGACCCGATCTTCGAGGGGTGGACGTGGCGCTGTTATATCAGCCCGTCCTCTTCCGTCTTTTGGGTTCCAAAGCTATCAGGGTTCCTTCTGCAGAGCAAGGACTGCGTCCGACGCGTGACATTTTGCATGTATGGGGACAAATGACACATACGGACTCCATATTACATGTCTTTGTACTGCATTTCCCAAGCCGGGCAGGAGGAAATAATGCAAGCACAGAAAACAGAATGTTAGCAGCTCAGACCCTTTGTCAGGCACTCGATACGCTGCAAGGGCAACGCATATTGGTGATGGGCGACTTTAATGCGGAACCTCGCGATCCTATTTTCCGCCCCATCCTGCAACGTCTGGTCAGCCTTGTTCCTCAGCATCGTAAGGAGTTGAAAAAGGCGCAAGGAACCTATAACTATCAGGGGCTTTGGGGATATATAGACCACATACTTGTATCTCCTTCTATGCAGTCTAACTGTGAGCCCCGTGTTCATGTGGCTAAACTCCCCTTTTTACTTACTGAAAAAGGCACTCCCTGGCGTACCTTCCAAGGCCCGGTTTATAAAGGCGGTTATTCAGATCATCTTCCATTGTATGTGGATGTGCGGTGACTCTTTCCTGTTTTACAATAAAAACCTTCAGCAATATGACCAATTATATAGTATTCTCCGCTCTTGCACTTTATATCCTGCTGTTGTTTCTTTTTGCCAGGTTAGCTAAGTCAAAGGGCGATAACAACGCCTTCTTCCGTGCTGGCAGGAAGTCACCTTGGCTGTTAGTAGCTTTTGGCATGATAGGCTCTAGCATCAGTGGCGTAAGCCTTGTCAGTGTGCCGGGATGGGTCAATCAGAACGGTATGACTTATGTGCAGATGTGTCTGGGTTTCTTTGCCGGTTACGTGTTTATTGCCTTCCTGCTCTTACCATTATACTACCGACTACGTCTGACCAGCATCTACAGCTATTTGGCAGAGCGCTTTGGTCGTAAAAGTCATCTTACAGGTGCCTGTTTCTTTCTGCTCAGCAAGCTTACCGGAGCAGCTGCCCGTCTGTTCCTTACCTGCACCGTGTTGCATGAGATGGCTATCCGTCCGTTCGGTCTTCCTTTCTGGTTTACTGTAGGTGTTGTCTTATTGGCTATATTCCTCTATACACGTCGTGGAGGAATTGAGAATATTGTACGCACAGATGCCCTTCAGACCTTCTGTATGCTCATCGCTACCGGTTGTATTGTATGGGCTGTTTCGGACAGCTTGAATCTTACACCGTTAGGTATTGCAGAGACGATATCTAAAAGTTCCATGGGACAGATGTTCTGTTGGGATGTATCCAGTACACAGTTCTTCCTTCGCCAATTTGTCAACGGAATGTTCATAACCATTGTCATGAATGGTTTGGATCAGGATATGATGCAAAAGAATCTTACATGTCCCTCTTTGCATGCCGCACAAAAGAATATGTGTCTTTATGGATTCTGTATTCTGCCCGTCAATCTGCTCTTCCTTGCCCTTGGTGTCTTGCTCTATACTTTTGCTGCCAAGAGTGGGATGGCTATTCCTCAGGCAGGCGACCGTTTGTTGCCCATGCTCGTAGGCAATGGAGCGTTAGGAACCTTGGTGGTGTTCCCGTTTACCATAGGTATTACTGCCGCGGCTCTTTCAAGTGCTGATAGTGCCATGACATCACTCACTACCAGTATCTGTGTAGATGTTCTTAGGGTGGAGCGTGAAGGTTTCCTGCCCCAGAAGGCCCTCCGTACCCGTCATCTTGTTCATGCTGCAGTAGCTTTAGCTTTTGCCCTCTGCATAGCTGTTTTTCATTTGGCCGGTAGTGGGACCATAATAGATACTATCTACCGGTTAGCGGGCTACACCTACGGACCACTGCTTGGTCTCTTTAGTTTTGGTCTCTTTACCCAAAGAAAGGTCATCGATGGTGCTGTTCCCTTTGTTGCTATTATCTCGCCCGTTGTCTGTGTCCTTCTCGACTTCCTGGCTCCCCTTCTGTGGAACTACCATTTCAGTTACGAGCTTTTACTTCTCAATGCTGCCTTTACGTTTTGGGGCCTCCTTTTCTGTAGCTCTAAAGCAAATCCTGTAGTCGTTTGAAAGCTGGTTCTCGAAGTGTTGTCTCAATTTCCCTGCCATCCTGAGAACGGAAGATGCAACGCCGCTGTTTAGGGAGTAGGGCGGAGATGTGGTGGATATTTACCAGCGTACTACGGTCTGCACGTACAAACACTTCCGGGCTGAGCATTTTTTCAAGTGCACCAAGGCCCGTAAGTATGGTGTCTTGATTGTGGAACGTTACAAGTTGAGAATAGTTGCCGTCTCCTTTAAAATAGGCAATGTCTTTCACTTCAACAACAATAGTACCGCTTGCTGTGCGTAAGGTAATACGTTGCTTGAAGTTCTGCTGGGTCATCTTCACGATATCATTAGCCAGTTTGTTGGCCGTCATTTCCTGATTGTCTCTCACCTCCTCGATGGCCTTCTTGCGAATGGCCTCAATTTGTTCTTCACGTTGCTGTTTTTCCTGTTGAAGACGAATGAGTTTTTTACGGTTGCGCAACCGTTCATAGCGTTGGGTCAATATCCATACGGTCAACGAAATCAGGATTATTCCAGCCACCCATACCCACCAGTGTTGCCACCAACGCAAAGGCGGTCTAATGTAGGTATCGTGCTCGTCATAGGCCAGTAGGTCAGACGGACGGAACGAAGTCATTTCTTCGACGCCAGCCAACCATACGGTTCCATCACTGGTCTCTGCCATAGTTGCCATCAGGGGCTCCAGTGTTGTGAAGCCGTTTTTGTGGTCGAAGAATCGTATGTCACTAAGCAGGTACTCCTCGTTGACACGGCATACAAAGAGTCCGTCAATGACGGCAATAATCAGAAACCCCTTAGGTGAAACATGAAGCGAACGCACCTCATGGCCAGCTAATATGGGGATAGGCATAGGGGTCACTTCACCATTTCGGATGAGGAATAGCGAATCTTTCGATGCAAAGAAGATGTTGCCCAGGCTGTCGCTTTCCATAGAGGTGACGATGAGTTGTTGCTTATAGTCTATCTTGTCCCCGTCCATGAAAAGCCCGAATGTGGTTCCAACCCAAAGATGCCCCTGCTTGTCTTGGGCTGCACACCAGGGATGGGGGGCGCTGGTGGCAAGTGTGTCCAGGGCTGAGGTCTGTGGGTCATAGCTTAAGATGCTATGGCTGCTTCCTATGACAAGTCGTTTTGCCGCTTTTGCGACGAAACGATATCTGTCCAGGGGCAAGTGCAGCCAATGAAAGGCGCTGTCGTAACATACTACGTCGCCGTTGCCGGCCATATATACTGTGCCGTCAATGTTCACGGCGCAAGGTGAATAGAAGTTGGCAGGGTTGTCCTCGATACATTGAATATTCGTCATTGTACGTTGAGAATTGAGCACAGGCCATTGTCCCGTAAAGAGTTTTCCGTTCAAGGTACCCATAACAATGTTGTTGTCGGCATCCACACTAATGGCGCGCACGATATCATCCCGGTCGGTTAAGCGATAATTGGTGAAGTTGCGGTTGAAGTAGCAGTATAATCCCTCGTAAGTGGCTACCCACAGGCGATCCCAACAATCTACCAGCACATCTTTTATGAGGTTAAATCCCGTGGCTATCTCATTGATACCGCTGCCGTCATATTCATAAAGAGTGTGTTCGTCGGCTATAACGATGTGGCCATTAGCAAACCGTCGGACTATGAGACCATAATCTGTTGACTTGAAGGCAAAGTGACTTTTCTTTTTGAGCCCCTTTGGGCAGACTGTATAGACACCGTCAGCGGCAAAAGCTGACAATTGGTTGTCGGTGCGTAGCAAAGTAAAGATGTCCCTCTTGGAAGTCAGACGGATAGCCCTGTTTTTTTCTATACGATATAATCCTTCTTCTGTGGGCACGTAAAGATAAGCGGAATCCATGTATAGCTTCCTGTCGGGAGTCATCTGGTCAAGCAATGCCCCTTTTACGACGGGAACGAAGCCTTTGGCCGTCTGCAGGCACACTCGACGATTCTTTTCCTGTTCGTCCTCCAACAGGAAGTAACCATTAGGAAGGCTCCCGCTGTTAAAGTTGTTAAGGAGCCACCGCCCTTTTGGGTCTATCAGCTGCATCTTTACTTCATTGAAGTCCGTCAACCATTGGCGGCGAAAGTCGAAAGCACTGACCGTTTCGTCAATCTCAGCAAAGCCTATGATGTTGAATCGATGACCTTTCAGGAAAGGTGTGAACGTCTGACCGTCGAAACGGACAAAGCCTGACAATGTACCTATATAAATATATCCGCGCGAGTCTTGCCACACCCGTTCGCACTGCATCTGTGGCAGTCCGTCCTGTATGGTATAGCGTCGAAAACTCAGGTAGCTCTCCATCTGTGCCAGAAGGGTGAGGCTGAAGCAGAGTGCTAATGTTAGGAATAATGTGCGTTTTGATGTTTTCATGATGCGAAGATACGGAAAAAAGCAGAAAGGCCAAAGATTTCTCCCATAATTATTTAAACCCTTGCCGAGTTCGTCACTCACAGGGGCCAGTTCGTCAAAATCGGTTGTTTTAAGTCCCTGGTTGTTGTGTCTTTTTCCTATCTTTGTCACATAATTATTAATTCAAACACTTCATGGATTATGAAACAGAAATTACTTATGCTCCTCGGAGCGATGATGGTAAGTAGCCTTCTGTGGGCTGCAGCACCTAATTCTTATGTGAAATTCAGAATGAATGGGGACAAGACTCCTGCCCCCGCTTTTAGCAAGTTCTCCGAAGCTGTACCCGTTCCTTACAACTTGGGCGTTGTTTATCGGAGTCCTGATAAAGATAAGCCAAACCTTGGTATTACCGGCTACCAACTGGTCACCCTGACGGATCGGGAAGGCTATGAATATGAGTACAGCCACCATATGTTGGTCTATATTGGTGTGTATGACAATAATATTAATAGCGGTAGTGCTTATTTCGACACGACAGAGAAAGGATTGTTCATTAAGCCTACAAACAGCAATACGGCCGTCGCTTTCGGACAACAGCTCATGGGAGGCAGAGGCGTATCAGAGCCTATGAGCGAGACAATGAGTGCCAGTCAGTTCGTTCAGAATGATGGAACAATTGATGACTTTGTGCTGCCGAATCCTTTGGTCTATGATGCTCAGGCTAATTCCTATAAGGAAGGCCGGTATCAAAAAGGACACTCCTATGTCATTGCCATCCATTTCACAGAGGTGGCTGATTGGAAAACTGATGATGCCAGCGGTGTCAACTATTGGGACTATCCCCAAAACTCTCTTGGTGAATATACCTCATTCAATTGGAGGGCTGACCACTCTAAGGAATGCCTGTTGGCTGGTTTTACCTATGTCGGCGACGATGCTTCGACCCCAGTCAGCGTATCTATGATTGTAAACGGTGAAAACAAGCAATATAACCTTCTTGGTGAGAATCAGGACCCTATTAATCTTGGAACAATCTATTCAAAAGAGGTGACTCTGAAAAACAGTCAAGAGAAGATGAGACTCCCAGACTTAGGCTTCAACGGTTTTATCGTCGAATCTAATGTGCCTGTCACCTATTTTGCAGCAGCACATACCTATGGCGGTTCCATGACGTTCACAACCCTCCTGAAGAGTGTCGCAGATGAATATATCGGTGAAGGTTTCAACGTGGACAACAGAGACTATAAGACGGGCAACTTCGGCAGGATTAACTCAGACTTGCTTCCAGCCATCCTTTGTGCTATGCCAGAGGGACTGGTTCCGCTCAGTGAAAACTGGGCCTTCGAATGTCAGCCTTTGGACGTTTGGGTGAACTGGTCGTTTTCTGGCACTTACCCTGTCAATGTAGGCTGGGCCTACGACTCGGCAAACAACGGAGACTTTAAGGATGGAAAGACTTATACCGTTGCGCTTTATTTTAGCGAATATAACGAGAATTTAAGTCCTGTTTATATCCATCGTAACGGTGGCAAATACTATAAGTTCAACTTCACTTATTCTTCAAAGACAAAGGAGGATGCCTTGGCAGAGCCTGGACCTGTTGACCCTGGAGTTACGATTACTCCCAGTTCTGTGGCAAAGCCTGGCTTGGCACAAACTACGGAGACTGGTGTGACGGTAGTATTGGACAATGCTGATGAGGTGGACACAGAAGAGGGTAGCGTAACCTTCAAGACGCCTGTCACTTCAGAGGCTATGAAGTCGTTGATGGAAACAACGACACCCGGTTCTGCTGATTTCCTGGCTTCCTTCAAGGGTGTCTATCTGATGGTGGCTGCCGGTAAGGGGCAGGTGGATGTTCTTTTGGAGACGGCTGGTGGTATAGAGATGACAGCCATGTGTGGCACAACGGTGCTGGGTACCTATAGTCGGGACGGTAAGGGACTGGTATCCATCGATTATGACGTGCCTGCCAACGCCTGGATTCTGCTCTACCCCACGACAAAGGTTGCAGAGAGTTCTCGCCGTGCTCCCATCGATAGTGGTATGCGCGTTTATAGTCTGACGAATACCCAGGACATGCTCAGTACGCCACTCACTCTGGAAGCAGCTTCAAGTGGTGAAATCACCTTTACATTAAATTTAGGCTATGATGTTGATCCTGGTGTGATGAATCCCTTAGAGTATCAGAAGAATGGCGGAGAGTGGACTACTTATAGTTGGAATGAAGCCATTCAGGTAGCCGTTGGTGACAAGGTGTCGTTCCGTGGTAATAATGCCAAGTATTTTGGTAATGGAACTCCTAATTTTGATAGCCATATCATCTGTACTGCCGATGTCTATGTCTATGGTAACATCATGAGTCTAATCAGTTCAACCGACTTTGCCTCGCTGACCACTCTCACCGGAAAGGATACTTTCTCACATCTTTTCTCCGTACCGGGAGAAAATCCTTGGGAGGTAATCCCCAATACAACCATCAGGAGCCATCCGACGAATGAGCTTTTGCTGCCCGCAACAATTCTGACAAATATGTGTTATCAGTATATGTTTGCAGGTTGCCAGGGACTAATCCGTGCCCCGGAACTCCCTGCCACCGAGATGACAGTTGCCTGCTATGCATCGATGTTTGAAGGATGTACTGGCCTGACCGAAGCACCATCTATTCTACCTTGTACCTACATGACGCCCTATTCTGTCGACGAAACAGATCCTATGCATTGGGAAGAGCACGGCAGCATCGATTGTTATATGGAGATGTTCAGGGGCTGCACTAGCCTGACGGAGGCGCCCGAACTGCCAGCTATTCATCTTGAGCATGGTGTCTATCAGTTTATGTTCTCCGGCTGCACCAGTCTGAAAAAGGCTCCTGTGTTACCAGCTGCTCAGGTCGCTGACTTAGCTTATTACTGTATGTTCGAAGGATGCACCAGTCTGAACTATGTTAAGTGTCTTGCTACAGAGTTCCTGACTAACCCCGATTTTGAAAGTACAGAGGAGGAAGATGTAAAAGACTGGCTAAAAGGTGTTTCTCCCACCGGCACATTTGTCAAGGCTGATGTCATGACCTCATGGCAGACTGGTGACAGTGGCATCCCCGCAGGTTGGACGGTGAAGAATGCCAGTGAGGAGACGGATGAATATATGGCTGCAGAGACACCTTTGACAATTGAAGCCACAGAAGATGCTACCACTGTCACCATCACCAACCCGTTGACACTTGCTATTCAGTATAGCACCGACGGAGGTAATACATGGACAACCAGCAGTGCCAACCCCATCAGTATAAGCGGAATCGACACAGGAAAGACTGTACAGTTGAGTGGTAATAATGCAGCTTATTCCGACGGTGTTATTGCCAACAGTACCATCATCTACTTTGACAAAGACTGCTATGTATATGGCAATATGATGAGTCTCGTCAGCAGTATGGAGTTTGCTACGGCAACCTCACTGACGGCCAATAACACATTCTACGATCTCTTCGACAGCAATGACCACCTAAAGAACCATCCTGCCAAGGAATTGGTGTTGCCTGCCACTACGCTGACAGAGGGCTGCTATTCCAATCTGTTCTATAAGTGTACCGCCCTGACCAAGGCTCCTGTCCTGCCTGCCACCACACTGGCTCCAATGTGCTTTAAGTCAATGTTTAGTGGCTGTACGGCACTTACCGATGTCTGCGAGTTACCCGCCATGACAATGACCACGGAATGTTATGCCAGAATGTTCTTCAATTGCAAAGCTTTGACTATGGCTCCTGATTTGCCTGCAACGACTATGGCAGACTATTGCTACAGCTTTATGTTCTATGGATGTAATGCCCTGACGGCAGCTCCGGCACTTCCTGCAACGACTATGGCACCCTATTGTTATAGCAATATGTTTGGATTCTGTCATGCGCTGACTGCAACCCCTGCTCTGCCTGCCACGACATTGGCTGACTACTGCTATTACAGGATGTTTCTTGGCAGTAACGGATTGACCACCATTACATCGTTACCAGCCACAACAATGGCACCGTACTGCTATAACGAGATGTTCCGCCAGTGTCAGGCCCTGACAACAGGTCCGACGCTTCCCGGTACTGAATTGGCAGATTACTGTTATCGTTGCATGTTCCAGGCTTGCACCTCGCTTACCAAACCATCCGAGTTGCCGGCTTCGACATTGGCAAGGGGATGTTACCTGGGAATGTATGTCAATACAGGTCTGACAGAAGCACCCGCTCTTCCTGCAACAACACTGGCAGAGAGCTGTTACTACCAGATGTTCCAGAACAATCCAAATTTGGTTTCATCACCTGTACTTCCGGCTGCAATACTGCCTGCAACATGCTATTATAAGATGTTTGCAGATTGTCCGGCATTGGAGAATGTTGGAGACCTGTCTGCCACCACTACAGGAGAGAGCAGTTGCGAGTATATGTTTATGAATTGTACCAGTCTGGTTACGGCACCTGCACTTCCTGCTACTACATTGGCGCCTGCATGTTACAACTTCATGTTCTCAGGCTGTTCTAAATTGACTAAGGCTCCCAAACTTCCTGCTATGACGCTGGCTTCGCAATGTTATCAGCGTATGTTCGAAGGCTGCACCAGTCTCGTTGACGCTCCTGCCTTGCCAGCAAGCAATCTCGCAGAGCTTTGTTATAATGATATGTTCTGGGAGTGCACGGCTTTGAAGAACGCCCCTGCCTTGCCGGCAACCACACTGGCCGACTACTGCTATACCATGATGTTCTTAGGTTGCAGCAGTTTGGAGAAAGCACCCGATTTGCCTGCAGCTACGCTGACCCCTGGCTGCTATGAACATATGTTTATGAATTGTAAGTCATTGAACTATGTCAAGTGTCTTGCAACAGACCTTGGTGACGAAACCAGTACAGACGGTTGGCTGACCAATGTGTCAGAAACAGGTCTGTTCCTTAAGGCTGATGAAGCAGATTGGTCTGTCAAAGGAACTACGCCTGGAACATGGGGAGAGGGAGATGCTGAGGTTCCTACATTATTTGTGCACGGCATTCCTGAAGGTTGGACAGTCCAGACTGATACCGAAACCAATATAATAAACCTTAAAGGCAATGAAGAGCCCGAATCATTCTTCTATGACCTTAACGGCCGTCTTATCAATGGTAAGCCCGTTCAAAAGGGTATTTATATCCTTAATGGGAAAAAGGTTGCGGTTAAGTGAGAGCAATATCATGCTTTTTACAAGATGTGGGCAAGTGCTTGAAGTGCTTGCCCACATCTTATCTGTTATAGTCTGCGAATGGCTCAAAATGTACTTTCGCTTGGGAATACAAATAAAAACGAACTTTTCTTTTGTGTTCCGCTTGCTTTTTCATATCTTTGGCACTCAAAGATAAAGGAGATTTATGAACATAGCCATTTTTGTATCCGGAAACGGTACTAACTGCGAGAATCTGATAAAGTATTTTGAACATTCAGACCAGATACATTGCGCTCTGGTGGTCAGCAATAAATCGGAGGCTTATGCCTTAGTGCGTGCCGAACGTCTGGGTGTGCCGACGAAGGTTGTGTCAAGAGAGCAGCTGCACAATGCAGATGTGATGATGCCGCTCTTGCAGCAGTATGGTATAGGTTTTATTGTGCTGGCGGGTTTCCTTCCGCTTGTTCCGGACTATCTGGTGAATGCTTTTCCACGGAGGATAATCAATATTCATCCAGCGCTTTTACCCAAGTACGGCGGAAAAGGTATGTGGGGACATCATGTGCATGAGGCGGTGAAGGCCGCAGGAGAGAGAGAGACGGGTATGACGGTACATTATGTGACACCCGTCTGCGATTCGGGAGAAATCATTGCCCAGTATCGTGTTTCCATTAATCCTGGTGACTCGGTTGACGATATTGCTGAGAAGGAGCATCAGTTGGAGATGATGTACTTCCCCAAGGTAGTAGAGGAGGTGGTGTCGTCTTATAAAGTTTAAAGTTGATGCTAATCGCAAATTTTTTAATCTTTTTTTTTTGAAAAAGTGTAGCAAAACGGTAACACCTTGCGTCAAAGGAGTAAAAAGTGAAAAGTGAAGAGTGAAGAGTGAAGAATTTGCTACCGCTGTAACAACTGTCAACTGTCAACTATCAACTATCAACTGTCAACTAAATAAGGATGGATATTAAAGAACAAGAGTTCTCAAAGATGGTCAGAGAACAGAAAAGCACTATTTACACAGTGTGCTACATGTTCTCTAACGACGAAGATGAGGTAAGTGACCTCTTTCAGGAAACGCTCATCAATCTATGGAAAGGTTACGAATCTTTCCGCCATGAGAGCAAACTGAGTACATGGATATACCGTGTGGCCATGAATACCTGCATCTCCGCCGACCGTAAGAAACGCAAGCAGGGAACTAAAGTTCCTTTGTCGATGGACATCAATCTGTACAACGATGAGGACCACGAAACGCGACAGGTACGGCAGTTGCACGAACGCATACAACGGCTGGATTTGATAGACCGTGCCTTGGTGATGATGTGGCTGGAAGGTATGAACTACGATGAGATAGCAGAAGTTATAGGTATCAGCGTGAAGAATGTAGGTGTGAAGCTGGTTCGTATTAAAGAGAAATTAAAGCAGAAGTAAAATATGGAAGAAATGAATTTTGACGAGATGCGTAATCAGATTGCGCTGCTCAAACAAAAACTGGATCGTCAGGAGATTGTCAATGACCGCCTGATCCGTGAGGCTATGCGTGGCAAGATGGGAACTATTAATTGGACAAAATATAAGTCGTATATCTGCGTGGTTTTTTGCCTCGCTCTCTATCCGCTTTTGTTAAGTACCGGTGTATTCAGCGAAGCCTTTGTTTTTGCAACCTGTGCTATGATGCTGTTTTGTGCTTTCGGCACGTATTATGTACACAGACCAGTGGATCGTATGAATTTGATGTCAGAGGATCTGGCTACTGTAGCTAAGGTGATGGCTAAGTTTCGCAAACAGTACAATCAGTGGTTATATTATGTTACTCCTACACTGCTAATTCCCTGGTTGGGTTGGGCTATGTATGAGTATGCATGGAAGAATGCTCCTGAAGGTGTGAGCCATTGGATACTGGCCTTGCCCTTGCTGGTGGGCGCAGCAATAGGCTTACTCGTAGGCTACCATTGGCATTGCAAGGCAGTAGATGCTGCCGATAATATCATCAAGCAGATAGAAGAAGAAAACTGATAATCCTAAATGGTTTTAACTTGTTGGAGCAGATAGGCATCCAGTATGGTAATGGCTGCCATAGCTTCAACAACAGGTACAGCACGTGGAAGAACACAGGCGTCGTGTCGGCCACGTGCTGTTAATTTTGTGGCTTCTCCGTCCTTGTTTACTGTATCCTGTTCCATCAGCAGGGTGGCTACGGGTTTGAAGGCTACACGGAAGTAAATGTCCTCCCCGTTAGAGATGCCACCTTGGATGCCGCCGCTACGGTTGGTGGCAAATCCTATTTTGCCGTCGGGTAGGGGAATCATCACGTCGTTCTGTTGGCTGCCACGTTCTGTAACACCGCCAAAACCTTGTCCGTACTCAAATCCTTTTACGGCATTAATACTGAGCATCGCATGTCCTAAAAGGGCGTGAAGCTTATCAAAGGCAGGTTCTCCCAATCCTACGGGACAACCTTTTATAACACAGGCTATAACACCACCAATAGTATCTCCCTCAGCTTTAACCTCAGTGATATGCTGTGCCATCTTCTCGGCATAAACGGCATCTGGGCAACGAACATCGTTGCTCTCCGTTAAGTTAAGGTCGTAATCTTTATAGGTTCCAGGCAATACGATGCTACCAACCTGTTGGGTATAGGCCTGAATGCTTACCCCTAACCTTTTGAGGGCCAGTTTGGCAAAGGCACCTGCTACAACCCTGCTGATGGTCTCGCGTGCAGAACTGCGTCCGCCGCCACGATGGTCGCGAATGCCATATTTTTGGGTGTAAGTAAAGTCTGCATGACTGGGTCGGAAAACATCTCGCATATTCTCGTAATCCTGACTGTGCTGGTTGGTATTGCGTACCATGAATCCAATGGGTTGACCAGTAGTTTTCCCCTCAAAGATACCACTGAGCAATTCCACCTTATCAGCTTCGTTGCGTGCCGTAGTGAGGCGGCTCTGACCAGGACGACGACGGTCCAACTCCTTTTGTATGAAGTCCTCATCAACCAGAATGCCTGCTGGCATACCGTCAATGACTCCACCTACGGCTGCTCCGTGGCTTTCTCCAAAGGTGGTTATGCGAAATATCTGTCCGAATGAGTTCATTTTAGACCTTAAACTCTAAACATTAAACTATTAACTTTATCCGTTGCAGCCGTCACAACCACCTTCACCGCAACTGCCGCAACTGCCGCAACTGCCGCCGCTGCAGCCTCCACAGCCACCAGAACAACCACCGCCTGTCATTACGTTCAGGGCATCCTGAATCTCTTCGTTTGTAGCCAGACGGCTTTCTATAACCTTACCCACAAAGTTCAGTTCCTTGCCGGCAAGGGGGTGGTTCAGGTCAACCGTAATTTCCTTTTCCGTAATCTCTGTGATGGTGCCGTTGAAGCGTTCGCCATCGGCATTCTGCAGAGGCACTACTGCACCTTCGTAGATGTAGCGCGAATCTATTTTGCCGTTAATCTTGAAGATGTCGGCTGATACCTTCTGGACCGCCTCAGGAACAAAGGGACCGTAAGCCTCTTCGGTACCCAGGTTGATATCAAATTCGGATCCGGGAGCCAGAGGTGAAATCTGTGCCTCGAAGGCATCCAGTGTCATGCCAAGGGCTGAGATAAACTGGAAGGGGCGCTCCTCTGTTGCTTCTTCTATTAATTCACGGTTGTTGTCCTGCATGGGGGTAAACAACTTATAAGCTACGGTAATGTATTTGTTTTCAGCCATAATTGTTCGATGGTTTAATTGTTTTGTCGGCGCAAAGGTACGAATAAGCGAGAGAAGAACAAAAGAAAAGCTTGTTTTTCTTTTTTATTCCGAGCGAAAGTACTTTTAAGAAGAAGAATCAAAAAGCGCAAAATCACATATAAACATTTAATTTTGGATTCAGATATGGTAATTTTTCTCAGATTCTTACTATATTTGCATAAAATAAGGAACAAAGATATGGTGAAAAAGATTTTTTATACCTGCATATTTGCAACTACCTTCCTTTTGACGATTTCTGCCCAGCGTGGCATGCATATACGGAAGGATGTGCCGCTGGACTCCATTCGTCTTAGTGACCCTGCGATTCTGGCTGATCAGAAGACAAAGATGTATTATATGACAGGTACTGGTGGCATGATGTGGCGATCTGCTGACCTGAAACTTTGGGAAGGACCAATGCGTGTGACAGAATTCAAACACGATTCGTGGATGGGACCCCGACCGATGATTTGGGCTGCTGAATTGCACCAGACGGGTGATGGTTGGTATTATTATTTTGCCACATTCACCAATCAGGAAGTGAAGATTGATACCGTGCGTGGCAACATCATCGAGCGTCGCGCCTCGCAGGTGCTCCGAGCCGATAATCCAATGGGACCATACAAAGCCTTTGGCGATGCTACGTATCTACCGGCCAATCGTCCAACACTCGACGGTACTTATTGGAAAGACAGCGACGGAAAGCCCTATATGATCTTCTGCGGCGAGTGGCTGCAAAACTGGAACGGGACAATCGAGAAGATAGAGTTAAAGCCCGACCTCAGCGGCACAATAGGCAAGCCAAAGGTATTGTTCCGAGCCAGCGATTCGCCCTGGAGTCGAGAGAAGAACGACAAGGGCGAAATCACTTGGAACAAGGTAACCGATGGACCTTATCTCTTTCGTACAGACACAGGGCGTCTTGGCATGCTCTGGACTTCATGGGTCTTCGATGTCTATACCCAAGGTGTGGCCTACTCAGAGAGCGGTACACTGGACGGTCCGTGGGTGCAGGAACCTGAGCCCATTACTCCACCAGGTTATGGTCATTCCATGCTCTTCCAGCGTTTTGACAGTCAGTGGATGATGTCTGTACACTACCACCAAAGGGACGCCCAAGGCCGCACTATTCGCACACCCCATCTTTTTGAGGTGGACCTGAGTGGCGATAAGCTTATCGTGAAAAATGCGAAAAAACAACTTACAAAATAAATTATTTAACTTGATTTCCGCCCAAAAACAAGTTAATTGTTCCTAACTTCATAATTACTCATCTTGCACTAATCTTTTTTCCCTCTTTATTCCATGTAAATGTCCAACTGCCTTTGCGGCTGGTAATGGTGTTGCCAGATACACCGACAATCTCGCCGACGTCAGAAACATTCATGGATTTCAGGACTTTGCCTTTAGCGTCGTAGATGCGATAGAATGAGTAGTATTTCGCCACGAAGAAGTCGTTGCCCCAACCCTTTAATTCCCCTATGCTGCTGCGCGAGAGGCCACCGATTTTCTTTCCCGCCTCGTCATAAACATAGTACCAGTTCTTGGCAGTCTCAATATACGAGATCTGCAGACGCTGACCGTAAGCACAAACAGTTAGCATCGTCATTAGGATAATCAATAATTTTCTCATATATCTTCCATATTTGCTTTCAGACTAAGGAATTCCCGCTCGATGCTCTCTTCTTGATAATGGCGATGCTTTGCCTCATCTCTCAATGATTTAGCCAAAGCAAACAAATTATTCATCTGTTGGGCCATTTGCTTTCGTTCATCAGGATCTGTTATCGTCTGAAGATTTCGTTGCAGAGTTTTGGCTTGCTGACGAGCCTCACTGCTCTTTTGCCACATCTGTTCTATGGTCATTTCCATTACTTTCTTTATTTCTTTACATTGCCAATCCTATCAGTAGGAATATGATGATGAATACCCAAAAGAGACACCCGAAACTCGTGGAACACCCTTCTTGGAGGATGTCAAATACCACACCCAACGCTTTCAGTACCCAGCCCAACAGGCCAAAGAACACGAAGGCAATGATGACGAGAACAATTATTCCTATGACAGTGAGAATCTCCATTTCTTTTTATTCCACATTAATCCCAATAGTGGGGATCATATTCGCCTTTGTGATGTATGTCTATTTCACCGTACCCTGCGACAAGATGCTTAATTAAGAGTTCGTCGCATGGTGGGGTGAGTGACAGTTTTGCCACACGTCTGTCCATCCAGCAATCGATGTCTGTTACTGTATCATCAAAAATTATTTCATGTAATGAAGTACAGCCTGCAAAAGCATTCTGACGGATGAGTTTTAACGATGCCGGTAGCTTAACGGTGGTCAATGATGTACATCCCTCAAAAGCACCCTCCGAAATCTCAACAATCCCCTCGCCAATCTCAATTTCTTCAAGATTGGGGTAGTTCTTTGACATTTCACGACCAATGAAATGTTTGTTATAAATGATGGGGTGAACTTCACCATTCGCTTCTATTGCACGGACAAAACTGCTGTCTTTTGTAATCTTTAATGCCATAACTCTTTGAATTTAGTGGTTCTTAATTTTTGAAATACTCTCGTTAAACATTTAGGGTTGTGTCCATAATATAGAACACAATCCTGAAAAATTCAAAGATTGAAGTGTTTTTTTTCATAAACACATTGCTCCGAAATATTTATCACAGAACTCTTGATGTCTTATTAGTTTATAAACCTTGTTGATGTATTCACCTTTTTGGGTCACCTTCCCTTTATATAGTTTCCCTGTGAACTTCCACACCTTATCATTTTTCTTTAACCTGAAATGTTGAGGCCATCCAAAATCGTACCCTTCAGATAATGCGAACCATTTACACTCCAGTTCAACGGTAGCACCTTCCACTCTAGTCACCACCACCTTGTAAATACCTTCACTATAGATTCTACTCTCATGTGCCATGAAAGAGTCCCCAACTTTAACGCTTTCCTTTGTAATGTCCTCACTCGCTTTGAATCTCATGTCTTCTTCAATATTATTTTAAAGCTTATATTAAAACGATTCACCTATACATCGCGAGGTTTTAGACATGGCACAATCCCTATATCATATTCTTCAAATCCTCAATTTCCTTTCTCAGGTCATCGGCCTTTTTCATAATTTCCTCTACTTTCTCACGCAACTTATTATCTCTTAATTCGTGTGCAGATTTAGAATGTATATCAATTTGAAGTTTTGGACTCATATCATTTCTGACGATTTACCTATACATCGTGAGGTTCTAAAGGTTTTATACAGACAATATAGGAAGATGTGGAGAAGAACTCAAATAATTATGGTAAGGGAACTAGATTTCCATTAACAATTTTCCAACCATAAATTTCGATACGTGCCTGTTCATATCTTGCAAAAGGTCTAGTTGTGTAATTAACACCAGCAGGCATCTTCTGTTTTAAGCCATTATTGTTTAATTTCGTATTCTCGGCCACTGTTACTAGGCAGATACTAACTGCTCCAAAAATTGATTGAAAATCGCTGATTGTCTTTATATTCATGATATCAGATTTTATATCATTATAAGGAATGACATGTTCTATTATAATAGGGGGCAGGGTTTTCTTACCTGCTTTTTTAAGCTTCCTGTTAAAAGAACTAATTTTATCACCCAATTTGCATATATCAAAAAAAACGTTTTGATTATTATACATACCATGAATTAAACAAAGTTCCTTCTTCTTTACGAGGGTATCATATAAATTACATAAATTTCCGAAAATTGCTTTTCTATTCAGATTATGATAGGCTGTTTCGACAGCTTTCGATAAATATATCTTTGATACAAAAGCATTCTTAATCGCAAATTCAAGATCATATTTGTCTATGCTCGGTTTTGCATTTGGTTTTTTTTGAAAAATATCTAATACAGCTTTAATGTTATCGAATCTCTCTTGTAGAGTATCATTGCTCCACTTACCGCCAGTATAAAACTTGCTTCTGTTTTCCATTGTTTTCTAACGATTCACCTATCCATCGCGAAGTTTTATGTTGTTTTTAATATAGTCACATTTCTCGAAAAATTCAAATTACTCTGCCACTTCCTTCAACTTCTCCCACACTTTCACCATTGCCCAGGTGTCGAGTTCGCAGTAGCGGAGGAGGGCTCCACGACTGGCAACTATAGGTTCTCAGCCACAATGCCTTGGGACACTGGCAAAACAGCGTGTATTTAGATTTTGATAGTCCTTTCATGATATTTTTAACTTTAGAATACACAAAGATATTAAAAATTCCTTTTCCTCCCAAATTTGGGAAGAAATATGGAATCCTACAGGATTTTATGCTTGATTTTTCTCTTCCCTTCAAACAAATTCAGCAGCCTTTCTTTCGTTTCTATCTCCTTTTGTAATGTTATCATTTGTTGTTTGTCACATACAATGCTTTGTTTTAGAGATGTTATGATGAATTCCAAAACATCCTCCTTAGAGTTGAAGGTGTCGTTGTAATCTACCGTTGCCCCATCCTCCAACAGGAGTTCACAATGGTCGAACAATGGATCGGGACGACGGGCTGGTATAATGTGCATCTCCTTGATTCTGGACTTTCTAATAGAGTACTTATTGGTCTCAGGAATGTAATACACCCAGTCGCCTACTTTCAATTTGTTCTCATTCCGGCAAAGGACATGATAGTGGTTGCACTTCTCGTAAAATGGTGGTTTTAATATCATATCTTTTGTAATACTTTTTGCCCCTTTTTGGATTAATTTGTCAAAACGCAGGAAAAAAACCTGTGTGTTATACATCTTTTACAAATTCTCCCATGAGAAAATGGTGAATTTACTATAGGGCTTAACATCTGTCCAGGAAACCGAGGAAACAGCTTTCTTAACGAGATCTAGCAGCGGGGTCGATGCCAATTCTTCTATCGACTGGTACCACTCCAGTTTTACAGTATAATAACCACCTTCTACATCCACTTGCAAATGCACAGTCATTAGATACTGTTTCAGGCATTTCCCACAATGTTTTCGCATGTTCTCCATAATCCGGTCGCCCCACAACTCAACCTCATTCATCAGTTCGGGCTCAAGGATATACCGGCCTCTCCCTCTTGCCATCTTCCCGGCAATCCTTTCATGAAAATGTGAAACCAGTCTGGAGAGAGAGCCAGGAGTGGCTTGAATGAGGCCTTTATAGTTGCTTTCCTGATTAATAGCATTCACGGTGGCTGACACGCCATCAGCAAACAACACTTTCAAAGCAAAACTCATAGTAGTAATTTGGTTTAAATATGTTCTTGTATTGATTCTTTATTGAAGATTATACCTTAATATAGTCACTTTTCTCGAAAAATTCAATCATCTTCCAAATTTGCCTTCATGCTAAGGAACTCCCGCTCGATGCTTTCTTCCTGATAATGACGGTGCTTAGCCTCATCCCTTAGGGATTTGCTTAAAGTGAACAAGTCATTCATCTGCTGGGCCAACTGCTTTCGCTCCGCAGGGTCTGTGACCGTTTGCAGTTGCCGTTGCAACGCTTTGGCAGCCTTGCGGGCTTCACTACCCTTCTGTTGCATCTCTTCTATTGTCATACGATTGCTCTTTGTTTTCCAAATAATCAAATATGCCCAGCATGATGCCTAAACTAATTGCATAAACTAATGTACTCATAACTCTTGCCTCAAATAATAAGGTTGCGCCCTTAATATAGGACACAACCCTAAGAATTTCAAAGAATGGGATTCTACCATTCTTCTTCCTTCATTTCGACATCCAGATTCTTAAAACTCTGGCGAAGGGCGTAGAGTAGCGGTTCGCCTCTGTCTGCTTCTGTAGTGATGACGAGGCAGTTCTTCGCGGGCTGATCCACGTTAAGGACATTGCCGCGATAGAACTCTGTATCGGCACCTACGAGCTGTTTCATCAATATACGCTGGGGAACGAACATGCCAAATTCGTTGTTGGGTGTTCCAAAGCGTTGGCAAAAAGCATCAATCATTATGTGGATATGAGCAATTACCCTGGGATCGCCGGTAAGGGTATATTCATATTTGGAAGGATTTTCCCCACCTGGGTCATCACTACCGTCCCACTCATCCTTGTGAAGAACGTCCCCTGCCAAGTCGTAGTATTCCTTGGCTTTCTTGACATCGATGAAGATGCCCTGCTCCTCGTCGCCCCACCTGTATTTCTCATATAGAGCGTATGCTGCAAACCTGTTGCCCTTCTCGTTTAGCTCTTGCAGAGTCGCAACATTGTGTATACCTAACGCACCAGCCTCATCACCACGTCGAACAAGCTCAAGGCCTATCTCGTCGAATGGGCGGTATCTGAACCATGAGAGTGTTGAGTCGAATGCCATAAAGTCCTCATCGCTGAGGCTTCTTACATCAGCAGCAATGTCTTCGATGAGCTGCTGCTCTTCATCAGATAGATTCTGGTCTATAAGTTCCGCTCGTTCTACGGAAACCTCTTCACCCGTATCTTCGTCCGTAAAGTTCTCTGTAAAATGACAAAAGTGTCTGTCGAGCAGCTGGTTCAATTTCTTAAGTCTAGCATCCATAATAATATGTTTTAGGTTTGTGATACCTTAATATAGACATTAAACAAAGAAAATTCAATCATCCTCCAAATTTGCTTTCAGAGCAAGGAACTCCCGTTCGATGCTCTCATCCTGATAATGGCGATGTTTTGCTTCATCTTTCAATGATTTAGCCAAAGCAAACAAATCATTCATCTGTTGGGCCATTTGCTTTCGTTCATCAGGATCTGTTATCGTTTGCAGATTTCGTTGCAGAGCTTTAGCTTCCCGGCGAGCCTCACTGCTCTTTTGCCACATCTGTTCTATAGTCATTTCCATTACTTTCTTTATTTCTTTACACCGCCAATCCTATCAATAGAAATATGATGATAAAGACCCAGAAGAGGCAGCCGAAACTCGTGGAGCACCCTTCTTTGAGAAAATCAAACACCCAACTAAACGCCTTTAGTCCCCATCCCAGAAGACCCAAAATGACAAAACAGACAACAAGTAGTACTATAATTCCAATGACTGAAAGGACCTCCATGCATTAATTTGAATTGTTTTTCTGGTAATATAGTATGGAAACGGAAATAATTTAAAGATATGACACTTTTTACTGACAAAATCAATAGAGCAGACTAAATTAATAGCCTGCCCTATTAATGGGCCAATAGTTATCGTATGTCCCAGTAGCCTTTGAACTGAGCATCACGCGCTTTTTTTCCAAAACGACGCTCACATTCATCTGCAATCTGGGAATCTGTGGGGCTGGAAAGGTTTGATGTTACTTGAATAGTGGTGCCTTTGGGCATTCCTGCACGACTTTCCTTAAGTGTGCATGTAAATACTTTTGCCATAATTTACTAATTTGAGACAAATGTCTACTCTTTTATGGATTTTCGACTTCTTCCTATAGTTTCATTTCTCTAATTATCCAATTGCCTGGTGCAGCCCAGCTTTCCGCCCTCTTGCTAAATCCAGCACGGCGTAATGCATCAATTACCTCCGTCACATCAGGCCGAGATCCTGTCCGTGTAGAAATAACCTGCAAAATATAACCTCTGGGGATGCCACCATCAATATAATCGCGCGGAGCTTGTAAAAGAAAAGTTTTCATAATTTATGATTAAAATAATATTAAAAATAGGATGATGAGAGCCAATACAACGTATACCATCATTAAAGGAACCGCTATTTGGAAATATGTCTGACAAAACTTAGATAAAACTCCAGTATTCTCACTCCATTCCTTTAAATTATCTTTCTTTCCAAGCATCTCATATGCCTTCTTCCATTTTTTTGGTATTGAAGGAATTTTACGCTCTTCAACGCCTCCATCAATAACTTTCAAAGTAGCATCTTTGGCATTTAAGAATGCGTTCAAAGTATCTTTGTCTATATAATAAAAATTATATTTGTCGTTATCCTTTTCTTTGTGTGGGTTCTTATCTGACAGAAATGATATATTATCCGTGACGGGAAGCAGTGTATAGTCTTGTAGATTTATTGATAAAACAACAGTTTTTCCACCAATTATACTCCAATGACTTGTTATACAGATGTAGAACACATAATCATCTTCTTTTGTAGTGATGGCATGTAAAAACAGATGCGGCGTATATGTCTCATAGTCATTTTTCTGTCGAGTAACAATCCGACCACTAATATCTGTTACGACGGCATCCAGAACTTTGTATTGCTTCATGTAATAGGGAGTGGGCTTTATCCTCTTCCCTTTAACCTTTCTACTTAATATCCCTGCTAGTTGTTGTTCTGTTTTGTCACCGATTTCTTTTTGAACTACCACACGCTTTTCTTGAGTTGTCTTTTTTAATGATTTTAAATGCTTTTCTGCATCAGGATATGCCTCAGGATCTATCATTACCCGATAAAAATACTGAGCATAATATTGAAAGCCGGGAAGAGATGTTTCTGGTAATTTGATATATTTCCGATCATCATCGCTGGAGAGAAAACGAACTTGAATATCCTCTGTTTTGCATAAGGCCTGTAAATCTTCTTTATCAATCTTATAAGCAATAGTCTCATCTGCGGACTTGTCATTAATGCATTGGCATTGAAAACTATTATATTCGCGATCGCATGCTAATGATAGAAAATCATCACCATTTGAACTGAAGCACAATGTTGGAGTCCCCCAATAATCGCCATTAACATTAACACTAAAAAGAAGACCCATTCCCATGTGACGCTCCCAATTTTTCACCTCTTTATTATTAGCATCCGTAACATCCACAAATGTTATTAGGATGTCATTGACAGTGTGGTTACTTGAAGAAACATGTTCTACTAGATAAACCTTTTTCAACTTATAATATACAGGATTGTACCACCTAGAGGATGTCTCTTTAACGAACAGAGCTAGGTCATGTTCTTTTATGGCAGTTGCGACTTCCTCACCATTGTTTTTCATCTGAGCAATGAGTCCATCCACATAGACGTCAATTTCATCGGCATCTATGCCTTCTGTCTCTGCTTTCTTATGCAGCACGGCACGTTCTTTTTCTGTAATTACCCCATCAGCTATAACACTCTGAATGATAGCTTCTAATTGTTCTGAATACATAATGGTATATTTGTTTAAAGTGAGATTTCATGTTATTTTATAACGTTTACATGCCCAAAGATATCAATAATTCCTATTTCTCACAAAAGAAATGAGAAAAATCACAGAATTTTACAGATTTTCCAACCTATACTTCGCAAGGTTTGAATTGTTATAGTGTATTTCTATAACAAGTTCTTCATATCTTCAATTTCCTTTTTCAGATCGTCAGCCTTCTTTACAAGTTCCTCTACTTTGGCACGCAGCTTATTCACTCTTGAATCATTTGCGGATACTGAATCCTTGTTTAGAATTAGTTTGGGAATCATAGTAATGAGTTTTATAGGTTATAAATGTTTCAAAATATATTCAATATGCCATTTAAGTGATCTCTTAGAGCCTAAATCCAGAGCACGTTGGCCTGACAACATTCCAGAGAATAGCACCGGCGTTTCATTTTTGCCAATTCTATAGATATATGCTCCCAGGTCTTCATTGTAGGGTGGTTCGCATTGTGAATCCTTAAATAGTTGTTCAAACAGTTTTCTTGCACCTGCATTAAGTACGACAATCAATACCGGCTTGGAATTAATGATGATCTCTTTACTAATGTCTAGTTGACCATTATAAAAACCATTTAATTGGCTGTCTTTCCTACATGACAAAACTGACTTCTGATTTGTTTCTCTTATAAAAAGCAAATCATGATGAGCCAGAGGTGGCTTGGGAACAGCTAGTTCACCATAGAATGCATTTATTGCTACAAAAAAAGGATTTGTTTCTTTTTTAGGATCATTAGGGATGTCATAAAAAATGCTCCCATTACTATTCCCATTGTTCCATGCATCCTTTGAAAAGGAAGGATTCATGCTTATAAACAGTATGGATTCTTTTATTACCTCACGTTCAATTGCATATCCTCTTTCTTTCATTTCTTTATAAGAATTTTGGATACTATCCCAAAGCCTATCAAGTTTATCTTTGTATAATGTTTCATTATTTATTACTACCATTTTGTCTTACGATTCACCTATACATCGCGAGGTTTTCATGGTTAGTTTACGATTTTACGTGGTAAAGATAGGATTTTCTGAGGAAAAGCTGTTTCTTTCATACAAAAAATCAATAAAACACAGAGAAAAACAATCTGTATATGCCAAATCTGTTCTATGGTATGTGGTTTTACCCATAATTATTTCTTCAAAAAATAAAAATTAAAGCAACTTTTTTCGTTTACTTTATTATTTTCAATACTTTTCCTGTCTTGTTATTCTTCATCTTCACTCAGTTTGACCTTATCAGCTTCTTCTTTCGTTGTTGCTTTGTCTAAATTATCTACGACAAAACGATAAAGTTCAAGATAGCATGAAGGTGCGATTTTGTGTTCTGTTATATCTACCCATTCTTCAGGAAAATCATCTTCACAATAGCCATATCCAACATCCATGACACATGCTTTAATGCAAATATGCTCGTCGCTATTCAAACCTATAGCCCAAATGGCGATGGGTACACCGTTCTCAGTTCTGGTATCCACTTCGTCATCCCAATTAGGAACGGCTAAATAACTACCTGTTTTACAATTTTTCAAAACTACAACAGTTTCTTCAAGTGCTTTCTGATAAAGTTCTTCTACTTGATTGATGAACTTTTTGGGATCAAGAATTTCTTTCATTTTAATTAATTTCTATGTTTGTTACTTAGATAATATAGTCACATTTCTCGAAAAATTCAAATTACTCTGCCACTTCTTTCAACTTTTGACTTTGTCTTCGTTTGTCACGACTCGGCATAGCTTAAACAAGTGAGGTTTTTATGGTTAGTTTACAGTATTTCCGTTGCAAAGATAGAAAATTTTTATTATGACCTTAGATTCCTCTCAATCCAAAGTTGGAAGAAGCGGTCGTAGACAGAATAAACATTGTCTGTCTGAGTAATAAAATCTTTTTCCAATAGCCCTTTGACGGCAGAAACGACAGAACTGGTTGACGGTAGATGGTATTTGTGAACAAACTTGCCACCCGAAATGCTTTTTACCTGTCCCTCAGCTGCAATAGCCAAAAAGACATTGCGTTGTTTCTCTGGCATCTGACGAAGCAGCTCACTATAGTATGCAGACGACAGTTGCAAATAGGTATCAATGGCTTTATCAATCATTTCCATCCCACAGGTTTCACCCTTTGGAGTCAACATGTAAAGCATGTTCATAATGCGTTGCAAGTTGGCAGTGATACCCTCAAAACGCTGATAGACAGATTCCACAACCTCATAAGAGATTCTTCGGTCACCATTTTTAGCAAACTGTGGCTCTGCAAATTCCCAATAACGCTCTAAGGGGATCGCACCAAGGCTCATGGGCATCACCGATTGATAAAAAGGACGTGAGGGAGAAAGGAACATCTCGCTCATCAAATGGCGTTGTGAACCTGCAAAGATGAAGTTGGCATTCGCACACTTCTGAATCTGCGTACGCAGGGCTGCCTCAACATTTTGATGGTCATTATAATAAAGTATTTGTTGGAACTCGTCGATGGCTACCAGACAATGCTTGTCAGCAGAGCGCAGGTAGGTGAAGATCTCGTCAAGTGTGGTTTGCGGAGGAACCATAGATCCCACACCTAATCCCCACACCGGTTTGCCGTTGATGTCGAAGGTAATCTCCGAACGCACGGACAATAGCACGTTAAGGAAGCCCTCCCATGCCTTGCGACCTTGAGGTTTCAATGCATCAAGAACGGACTTGCCGAACATACTAACGAAGTCACGCAACGAGTTAGTGGCATAAATGTCGATGAGGAAACAGTAATAGTCGTCTTTGACACTTTCTTGTTGGAAACAATGTTGTATCAGGTCGGTCTTACCTACGCGACGGGGAGACATCAGCGCAATGTCATTACCATTGGTCAGAAGGTTGGTAAGCATGGCGGTTTCGTCCACACGGTCACAGAAATACTCCGGCCCTGCATAGCCATTTGTTACAAAGGGATTGTCAATCATAAATTCATGCTATTTGTTCGCAAAGATAGAGACTTTCTTTAAATTGTCAAAAAATAATTATCAAAAAATGACAAAATCTGATAATTTGTCTGTTTAGCCCGCATTTACTTTACAAATAGCGTACTGAAAGCGCAACCGTATAAACTAAGAGTTCGACAAAGATAAAACTTGTTCAACAAATGTCGCTGAGAGCCGATGGTTATCGGCGTTTAGGACAGGTATATGATGATTCAACATGTACCCAACATATACCTATCATGTACCTTAACATATACCTTTTTCTCTTTTTCAGCCTAAAAATCACTTCTCTAAAATGCAAAAAACGTGCTTATTTAGGGGTAATTATTCGTAAAGCGCAATTTTTTTTCGTATCTTTGCACAACTTTTTCGGAGATAACATCAATGAGAAGCACACGAGACGAAATATCTTTATTATTAACCAACTAAAACGTTTAAATTTTGAAAGAAAAGCTATGTGTTAACGGAGAGGCTATGAACGCTTCTCTGGAAGGAATGCTCGCAGTAGAGGAGTTCCTTTGTGAGAATTATCTGTTTCGCAGAAACATCCTGAACGGAAAGACTGAGTTTGCTACCAAAGGTACTGACGGACAGCCTCAAGCGGATTATCGTCCGCTGACCCAGGAGGCCCTGAACAGCATCATCCTGAGGGCCAAGCGTCTGGATATTGCCGACGGTAAACCAAAGACGGACATCGTGGAATATATCCATTCCGAGGAAGTTCCTGCCTACAATCCTGTTGAGGAGTTCCTGAACGCTCTTCCTGCCTGGGACGGACAGAACCATGTGGCCGATCTCTTCGGCCGTCTGCCTGGAGTCAGTTCTGAACAACTCTCGTTTCTTTCCATCTGGATGCGTTCGACTGTTGCCCACTGGCTTCAGATGGATACGCTTCACGGAAACGAGTGTGTTCCTACGCTGATTGGTTCGCAGGGTTGTGGAAAGACGACCTTCCTCCGCCGTATGCTTCCCCAGCATCTGCGCCAGTACTATCTGGATCATTTGAACCTGAGCAACAAGTTCGACAAGGAGATGGCCCTTACAAACAATCTGCTGGTGAACCTGGATGAGTTGGATGCTATCCGACCCAGTCAGCATGCTGCTCTGAAGCAGACGCTCTCCAAGAGTAAGGTAAACGGAAGACCTATCTTCGGATGTGCTCAGGAGGACAGACTCCGGTTTGCCTCCTTTGTGGCAACCACCAACAATCCCCATCCTCTGACAGATGCTACAGGAAGTCGACGTTATATCTGCATTCAGATTCCTCAGGGCCAGTATATAGATAATGTAGGGGAAATCAACTACGAGCAGCTTTATGCCCAGGTGCTGTATGAACTCAGAGAGCTGAAGGCTCCTTACTGGTTTAACAATGAGGAAGTGGCCCGTATTCAAGAACTCAACATCGAATTTGCGGAGAAGAAGGATTTGGCAGAGATTCTGGTGGCTTGTTTCAGAAAACCCAAAGAGGGGGAAGCTTCAAAGGCAATGAACTGCAATCAGATATTGCAGGTTATCCATACGGAATATCCTTCATTGCCTATGAGCCGAAGTACGAAAATCCATTTAGGCTTGGCACTCAAGGAATTAGGATACGAATCAACCCACCGAGGCAATATGCCATTCTACAAGGTCGCGCTTAAGGCTGCCTGAAAAGGTATATGTTGAGGTATATGATAGGTATATGTTGGGTACATGTTGGACCAACATATACCTGTCATCAACACCGACAACCATCGTGGCTCATTGCCTGTCGCCATACTTCTGTAAATATTTTTTTTAACGCTTCTATATTGGAAGTCTGAAGGACTTTTTGCAACCATTAAGGGCCACAAAAATTTCTATTAATAGTAGCATATTTTTTCCTTAATATTGACCACTTTGACTAAAGAAGGGCATTTTGAACATGTAAAAATATTTCTCCTTGCGAAAATATTTTACATCGATTAAGGAAGTAAAAGACCACCCATTTTCTGATTAACTAGAAAAAAATTACTCCCACACTAGGAAAATTTTTCCGCTACGTTAGGGAGCAAAAAAGTGTAGAGTCGAGAGTTTATAGCTTAGAGTATGCCTTTTTGAATAATTCTTTACAAATGCCCCAACCAATAGCCCATACAGAGGGCTACAACGGTTTTTTCATCTAATTCGTTCATCATCTCCGACAACAGCCGTTCTTCATCATCTGGATCGATATGTATAACATCGAATTCATCATATTCTTCTTGCGAGTAGTCGAAGCATATCAGTGGCATGACCTCACAGAATGCCATATCTTTGGTTTGAGCCGTCAGAGGATGATCAGTCTTGTTGAAAGCTTTCAACCAATGCCCGCCAGCATAATAAGCCATAGAACGATAGCCCGCACTTACGTGCATATAGTTCATACAGGCTTTCGTCAGCAGATTCATGGCTCTCAGCGGATCCATCTCTTCTGCTTTATGCACGTAGTCATAGAACAACTGTTCTTCTACTTTTGTCCAACTCATACTATGCAAAGTGTCATTATTTTAGGGTTCTACAATAATATAGTCACTTCTCCCGAAAAATTCAAACTTGAAAAATATTTTATTCTTTCTACGTAAGCGTCACTTTGCGCCGCTTCTCGGCCTTTTCTTTCCAATAGGTATTAAATTCTATCGTCATGGTACTATTTAGAGTTAAGATGAAGCAAAGATAAACAGAATTCCGTTTCCTCCCAAATTAATTGGGAAGAAATACGGAATCCCATTTTTTTTTTTTATGTTTACAAATAGTTTAGAAGCCAATTTTTCGAACCTCTTTGTTGTCAAGGCGCTCTGAGTTACAGTAGCTGGTAAGGCGAGCCAAGTCGTTACTATCTTCACCATGAAGAATGGCATTGATGGTAGCCTTGCGACTGATATTCTCTATTTGTCCACCACTGAAGTCATAGCCGGTAGCAAGAATGTGGGCATCGTCTGCACTAAGTGTGGGCATCATCGATTGCCAGAGACGTTGGCGAACAGTGGCATCTGGTGTCTCGAATTTTATCTTGTAGAGGAAACGGCGCTCGAAGGCCGAGTCGAGGTTCTGTGTCAGGTTGGTCGTAGCAATCATGATGCCGTCCAATGTTTCCATCTCCTGTAGGATGATGTTCTGAATCGAGTTCTCCATCTTGTCCACGGCACTTTGTGCTCCTTGTTTGCGAATGCCAATAATAGCATCGGCTTCGTTGAAGAGGAGGATGGGGGTAACCTTGCTCTTCTTTACTTGTTCGCGGTAGCGGTCGAAGAGCGCTTTGATATTCTTCTCGGAATCGCCTACCCACTTGCTTTTGATTTGTGGCACATCGACAATCATGATGTTGCGACCTGTCTCTCGAGCCAGCTGATAGGCAGTCTCTGTCTTACCTGTGCCAGGCCCGCCATAGAACAGACAGGCAAAACCTGTGCGAAAGCCAGTCTTCTGCATGCGTTCGCGTATCTCCTTGTATTTCTCGGGTGCGAGGAACGAGTGGAGTTCTTCTACCTGACGACGGTTCTCCTCCACGTAGAACATCTCTTTCTTTTTCAGTTCCTTGAACTTGACGACATCGGCAATCTTCTCTTCTGTCTGGTTCAACTTCATCTCCTCCAAAAGAGTACGCTTTGCCTGCTCGGTAAGTTTGTAACGAGTAGTGTCGGCGATACCGTTATCACATCGGTGTTCGATGAGTTTCTTCGTCATTAGGGAGTGCTCTCCGCTGCACAGAAGTGCCTTGGCTTTGTAGAAATCTGCACGTGTCTCAAAGACATCTTCCATCTGGCCGAATCGGATATCATCATCGTCTTTGTTCACCAGCATGTGGCAGAAGAAGAGCAACAACAATTTGTCCTCCATTCCCATGCGACCGAGCTCCTTAATCTGTCTGACGAAGCCTACTTGTGTATTCTCCTTGAAAACGTTATTGATTTCTTCCATGAGGTCGTGAGGTCTGATAGCATCGTCATCCAAATCCTCGAACCATTGGTTGAGCAATTCAAAAAGCGTTGCACAGTCGAGCCCTTTGCGACTGGGCAGTTCGTATGTCTCGTTGTGCTTCAGTGCTTTGATAACGGGTGTGGGGATGTCAAATGAATCCTCGTCCTTGACATCGCGGTAGCGAAGGAGGCGGCGACGCACGAGCGCATCGATATCCTCGGCATAACTAAGGATGCGGATGTTGCTGACATCGAGAAACGAAGCCAGGTCATCGTAATCAACGCGCCTCGGTCCTTTTTCCATACAAATACAGAATAGTATGGCCTGGCGTTCCGTTATTCCGTAGCGTTCGGCCAGATAGCGTGTCTCGTCGGCCATCTTTGCTTTGGCTTCAGCCTTCATCTTGGAGTCTCTCGAAACCTCCACTATATGTTCTATTGCCTTGAGCAGCGTCATTGGCTGTTCTATCTTCGTACGTTTTACGACTTTGTTTATTATTTTCTTTTCCATGATGTTATATTTAACTTAAACGATAACCATCTTCAACGATAACGTAACGTAAACGATAACTCTTAATAATTCTAAATACCCCTCCCTAATGGAAGGGGCGGGGTGGGCTTCTTTACGCCGCTAAGGCGAAAGAAGGTTGAAGAGGTGAAAGATGTAGATGTTTAAGAAGGTTGTTGGCTTGTTTTGTGGTTTTAGTTTTGAATGTTATGGAATAAGGGTAATAGGTGTTGTTAGAAGAGAGGATAGAAACTTTTTTTGTTTTAAGTGTATTAAAGAAACGACGAAATTGAGAAAGAGAAGTGAGTGTAATAGTTGTTGAGTTCATATTATATAAGTTTTAATTGGTTTTATTATGATTTTATTCTTTCCTTATCATTCACTCATAATATAGTCACGAATCAAAAAAAATTCAATAAAACAATCATTTTTTTCAGATTTTCTTTGCCCACATCTTCTTAAAACGCAAAACTTTATTGCCGTTTTATTATAAGTGTTGGAAATTATTTCTTATCTTTGCCGTCGAAAGTGTAACATTTAAATCAGTCGTGAAAGACCATGAAGAAATTATTATTATCGTTGTTGACGCTGATTGCCATAAGTGCAGTTGCTCAGGACCGGGTTTCCCGGATTAGGGAAAAACTGTTGGATTGTGATTACAGTTCAGTAATCGTTGCCTCGCATCGGGGTGACTGGCGTAACTTTCCGGAAAACTCCTTAGAGGCTATCGACAATGCCATAAAGATGGGAGTTGACATTGTTGAACTGGATGTTCAGCGCACAAAAGACGGGCAACTGATTCTGATGCATGATGCAACACTGAACAGGACAACAACCGGAAAAGGGGCGATAGCGGATACTACGCTGGCTTATATCAAGACACTAAAACTGAAGAACGGGTGCTCTATCCGTACCATTCATAATGTTCCAACGCTGGAGGAGGCTCTGTTGCGTGCCAAGGGTAAGGTGATGCTGAACCTGGATAAAGCGGATAGATACTTTGAACAGGTTTATGAATTGATGAAGAAGACAGGGACCACCAAGCAGATTGTCATGAAGGGCACTTCTTCGGCCGAAAAAGTCAAGGAACTGTATGGCGACTATCTGAAGGATGTCATCTATATGCCTATCGTGAATCTTGACAATAAGAATGCCGAGGAACAAATAGAGAAGTTTATCGGAGATATGCATCCTGTGGCTTTCGAACTATTGTATAAACTGGATTCCAACCCTTTGCCCAAGAAACTGAAGGAGAGCATGAAGGGACGTTCCCTTATCTGGTATAACACCCTTTGGGATACTATGGCTGGCGGGCACGACGATGATGCATCCCTTCAGGATTTCGATAATGGTTATGGCTATCTGATAGATGTTCTGGGCGCCAGAATCATTCAGACGGATCGTCCGCAGTTCCTGCTGGATTATCTTCGTTCGAGGAATCTTCATGATTAAATGATTCGTTTTTACACAAATTGATGTTCATTTGCTACCAAATGAGCATAAATATCTTGTAAATTGTTGCAAAAGAGCAATAATTTGATTAATTTTGCACCCTCATTTATAATAAGGTAAGGAGAAAAAGAAATGAAACATCAACTGAGGAGTGCTGTTTGCACAGAAGGAAGGCGCATGGCAGGAGCCCGTGCCTTATGGGTGGCAAACGGAATGAAGCGCGAGCAGTTTGGCAAACCCATCATTGCCATAGTGAATTCTTTCACACAGTTTGTACCAGGACATACTCATCTGCACGAGATTGGACAGATAGTAAAAGCCGAGATAGAAAAACTTGGCTGTTATGCAGCAGAGTTCAATACGATTGCTGTGGACGACGGTATTGCTATGGGCCACGATGGTATGCTGTACTCGTTGCCCTCTCGCGATATTATCGCCGATTCTGTTGAGTACATGATAAATGCACACAAGGCGGATGCTATGGTTTGCATCTCTAACTGTGACAAGGTAACACCAGGTATGCTGATGGCTGCTATGCGTCTGAATATCCCTGCTATCTTCGTATCAGGCGGACCAATGGAGTCACACAAACTGAACGGCGAGAATGCCGACCTTATCACGGCAATGGTTAAGGGTGGTGACCCTACAGTTTCAGATGAAGAACTGGCACAGGTGGAGAGTATGGCTTGCCCGGGATGTGGCGCTTGCTCTGGTATGTTTACTGCTAATTCTATGAACTCGCTGACAGAGGCAATAGGATTGTCCCTGCCAGGAAACGGTTCGATATTGGCTACTCATAAGAACAGAATAAACCTCTTCAAGAAGGCTGCCCAGATAATAGTGAAGAATGCGTTGGCTTACTATGAGGATGGCGACGAGAGCGTACTGCCAAGAAGCATCGCAACACGTGCAGCTTTCCTGAATGCTATGACGCTGGACATCGCTATGGGGGCTTCAACAAATACTGTGCTCCACCTGTTGGCAGTGGCACAGGAGGCAGAGGTGGATTTCAAGATGAGCGACATCGATGCTTTGAGCAGAAAGGTTCCTTTCCTCTGCAAACTGGCTCCTAACTGGCAGAAATACTCTATCCAGGAAGAGAACAGAGCTGGTGGTATATTGGGTATCCTTGGAGAATTGGCAAAGGGCAATCTGCTCGACCTTTCTTGCAAGCGTGTGAATGGCGCTACTCTGGGTGAAGACATACAGAAGTATTCTATTACAGGACTGAAACTGAATGCTGACGGCACATGGACAAACGACCCGATGGCAGCTGTTTCAAAAGAGGTTGGCGACATCTACGGATGCGCTCCTGGTGGAAAGTTCTCTAACGTAATGGGTTCTCAGGAGACATATTGGGATGAACTGGATACAGACCGCGAGAACGGTTGTATTCGCGACATAGAGCACGCTTATACCAAAGACGGCGGTATGGCAGTACTCTTCGGTAACATCGCTCAGGATGGCTGTGTGGTGAAGACTGCTGGTGTGGCCCCGGAACTGTGGCACTTCGAGGGGCCTGCTGTAGTATTCGATTCACAGGAAGATGCTTGTGAGGGAATCCTTGGCGGCAAGGTAAAGAAAGGCGACTGCGTGGTAATTACACACGAAGGCCCAAAGGGCGGTCCAGGCATGCAGGAGATGCTGTATCCAACTTCTTACATCAAGTCAATGCACATGGGTAAGGAGTGCGCTCTGATTACTGACGGACGTTTCTCAGGTGGTACATCAGGTTTGTCAATAGGACACATCTCACCAGAGGCAGCCAGCGGCGGTAACATCGGAAAGATAAAGGATGGCGACATCATTGTTATTGATATTCCTTCTCGTTCTATAAACGTGAAACTTACAGATGAAGAGTTGGCTGCACGTCCCCAGCAACCGCTGAAGCGTAAGAGAGTGGTTAGTAAAGCCTTGCAACATTATGCAAAGAGTGTAAGCAGTGCAGATAAAGGAGGGGTTAGAATATAAAAACCCCCTCTAACTCCCCCTTGGGGAGACTTTCATCTTAACTCGCAACGAGGATATAATAGAAACGATACTATATGAATAAATTAAATAAGAATTCCTCCCCTCGGGGAGGTCAGGAAGAGGCTCTTATTTCCGGTGCAGAGGCTATGATGCGTAGTCTGGAGAATCAGGGAGTGGATGTACTCTTTGGTTATCCTGGAGGTGCCATCATGCCTACATACGATGCACTCTATGATCATAAAGACAAATTACATCACATTCTGGTTCGCCACGAACAGGCTGCTGTACATGCAGCTCAGGGTTATGCCCGTGTGAGTGGAAAAGTGGGTTGTGCCATAGTAACCAGCGGTCCTGGTGCTATGAATACCATAACGGGTGTGGCTGATGCCCTGATGGACTCTACACCTCTGGTTGTTATCTGTGGACAGGTGGGTGCTGCCATGCTGGGAACAGATGCCTTTCAGGAGGTGGACGTAGTGGGTGTAACGCAACCAATTACCAAATGGAACTATCAGATTCGCCGTGCCGAGGATATCGCATGGGCCGTAGCCCGTGCTTTCTTTATTGCCAGTAGCGGAAGGCCTGGTCCTGTTGTGCTGGACTTTACCAAGAATGCACAGACTGCGATGATTGAATATCAGCCTCAGAGCATCGACTTCATCCGTAGCTATAACCCCAATCCCCAGCCTGCTGAAGGAGCCATAGAAAAGGCTGCCCAGATGATCAACGAAAGCGTGAAACCTTTCATGCTGGTGGGACAGGGTGTGGAGCTGGCTGATGCTCGTAAAGAATTGCTTTCGCTTTGCGAGAAGGCTCAGATACCTTTCGCAACAACCTTCCTGGGGCTTTCTGCAGCCCCTTCGGACCATCCGCTGAATATGGGCCGTTTGGGTATGCATGGTAACTTGGCTCCCAATGTGATGACTAATCAGTGCGACTTGCTGATTGCCGTTGGCATGCGTTTTGACGACCGTGTGACGGGTACCCTGAAGAACTATGCTAAGCAGGCCAAGATAATCCATCTGGAGATTGATCCCAGCGAGGTGGATAAGAACGTAAAGGTGAACCTGGCCGTGTTGGGCGATTGCAAACAGACATTACCTGCCATCACTAAATTGGTGGATAAGACTACTCATACGTCATGGATAGATGGTTTTAAGCCTTACGACGAGAAAGAGTATAATAAGGTAATAGAGCCTGCCTTGCATCCAAAGGAAGGACCTTTGCTGATGGGCGAGGTAGTTCGTAAGGTGAGCGATGCTGCCAATAGCGAAGCCATTATGGTAACGGATGTAGGACAGAATCAGATGTTTGGCTGCCGTTACTTTAATTTCACCAAGCCTCGCTCTGTAGTAACCAGTGGCGGATGTGGTACCATGGGCTTCGGTATTCCCGCTGCCATAGGTGCTGCCTTTGGATCACCAGACAGAAAGGTTTGTCTGTTCTGCGGTGACGGTGGATTCCAGATGACTATTCAGGAACTGGGAACAATTATGGAGCAGCGTTGTCCTGTTAAGATAATTCTACTGAACAATAATTATCTTGGTAATGTACGTCAGTGGCAGTATATGTTCTTCAACAAGCGATACTCCTTTACTCCTATGCTGAATCCTGATTACGAGAAGATAGCAGCAGGTTACGGTATTCCCTGCAAGACTGTCATCGACAGAAAGGACTTGGATGCTGCCATAGAAGAGATGCTGAACACAGAAGGCCCGTACATTCTGCAGTGTGCTGTGAAGGAGGAGGATAATGTGCTACCTATGACACCTCCCGGAGGCAATGTGGATGAGATGTTGTTAGAGGTGAAATAATGCCCCTCTCCCCAGCCCTCCCCCAAATGGGAGGGAGGAGACGGATTAAATAGAGTATTATGAAATCAAATAAGAAAGATATAAAGTCCTCCCCTTTGGGGGAGTTAGAGAGGGGCCGCAATGGGGCTTCCCAGTGTGGCGATTGCAATACATGCGGAAAGTGTGACGAGGCGAATGTAACGGAATCCTTTGATGCTGCTGTGAGGGCTGCAGCTTCTGTCGATCGTGATTCCTACGAGAAAAATCTGGCCCGTCAGCGTCAGGCTACTCTGGCAGATGATGTAAAGAGCGACGGACAGTATGAAACATTCAAGCGTAATGCTGTAGCACGCCGTTCAACAGCGGGTAAGGAAGGTTCTCTGCTTAACCACAAAGGACTGACCCTTTATACGCTGATTATATATTCCGAGAACTACGCTGGTGTACTGAACCAGATTACAGCTGTCTTTACGCGTCGTCAGGTGAACATCGAATCGCTGAATGTATGTTCGTCAAGTACTCCGGGTGTACATAAATACACCATTACCTGTTTCTGTAAGCAGGAGATGGCAGAGATGCTGTGCAAGCAGATCGAGAAGAAAATAGATGTGTTGCAGGCCAACTGCTTTCTGGAAGACGAGATATTCATTCTCGAAACCTCGTTGCTGAAACTCTCTACGCCCATTGTATTGGCAAACCCTGAGATTTCCCGTATTGTACGTAGGTTCGATGCCCGCATTGTGGAAGTAAATCCAACCTATACTACCGTAGAGAAAACAGGTGTCACCAGCGATGTGCTGGAGCATTTTAAGTGTTTGGATGATCTGGGTTGCGTACTCCAGTTTGTACGTTCAGGTCGAATTGCCATCACCAAATCGTGTGTAGAGCGCCTCGACCAATATATTGCCAAGCGTGAAGAAGAAAGGGATAATGCATGATGAATTTTCCTAAGATTGATTCCTACCCCTTCTACGTAGAGCCTTTCCATGTAGATTTTACAGGCCGTATCTTTATGGGCATTCTGGGTAATCACCTACTGAATGCAGCAGGTAACCATAGTCAGAAGAGAGGGTGGGGCATAGGAGCGCTCAACGAGAACCATTATACATGGGTACTAAGCCGTCTGAGTATCGAGATGGAGGAACTACCCCGACAGTATGAGCATGCCGAGGTTCGGACGTGGGTCGAGAGTGTGATGAAACTCTTCACCAACCGTAACTTCTCCATTCTCAGGCCAGACGGAACAGCATACGGTTATGCCCGTAGTGTATGGGCCATGATAGATATGGAGACACGAAAGCCCTGTGATTTGCTGAACCTCTACGAAGGAGACATCCTGAACTATGTGGTGGAGCCCGAGGAGAATATCTGTCCCATAGCCGGACACGGAAGATTCCGTTTCAAGGACGCCCAGCTTGTACGAACCATAGATACGTATTATAGTGACGTGGACATCAACGGGCACATAAACAGTATCAAGTACATAGAGCATATTCTGGATCTTTTCCCTCGCGAGAGATACGAGCAACAGCACATCCGCAGGTTCGAGATAGCCTATAAGGCAGAATCGTATATGGGTGATTGTCTGAGCTTCTACATCCAGCCTGTCGATGAGAACGAAACAGACGTTGAGGTCCGTAAGAATGAAGGTGAAGTGGTCTGTCAGGCAAAAATATGTTTTCGATAGAATGTAAATAAATTAATTTTTAATCCACATTAATAATTACAAAACAATGGCAAAAATGAATTTTGGCGGTGTTATTGAAGAAGTAATGACCCGCGAAGAGTTTCCTTTGGAGAAAGCTCGTGAGATTTTGAAGGACGAGACAATTGCAGTTATCGGTTATGGCGTTCAGGGTCCTGGTCAGGCATGTAACCTGCGTGACAATGGTTTCAACGTAATCGTTGGCCAGCGTCAGGGTAAGACATTCGAGAAGGCAATCGCTGACGGATGGGTACCAGGTGAGACCTTGTTCTCTATCGAAGAAGCTGCCACCAAGGGTACAATTGTTATGTGTCTGCTCTCTGATGCAGCCGTAATGTCTGTATGGCCTACGCTGAAGAACTGTCTACAGCCCGGTAACGCCTTGTATTTCTCTCATGGCTTTGCCATTACATGGAACGACCGCACCGGTTGTGTTCCCCAGAAGGATATTGATGTTATCATGGTAGCACCTAAGGGTTCTGGTACATCATTGCGTACTATGTTCCTCGAGGGTCGTGGCTTGAACAGCTCATACGCTGTATATCAGGATGCTACAGGCAAGGCTCTGGATCGTACTTTGGCTCTTGGTATCGGTATCGGTTCAGGTTATCTGTTCGAGACAACCTTCCAGCGTGAGGCAACCAGTGACCTTACTGGTGAGCGTGGTTCACTGATGGGTGCTATTCAGGGTCTGTTGCTGGCTCAGTACGAGGTGCTGCGTGAGAATGGTCACACTCCCTCTGAGGCCTTCAACGAGACCGTAGAGGAGTTGACACAGTCTCTGATGCCTCTGTTTGCTCAGAAGGGTATGGACTGGATGTATGCCAACTGCTCAACAACAGCACAGCGTGGTGCTCTCGACTGGATGGGCCCCTTCCACGATGCTATCAAGCCTGTAGTTGAGAAGCTCTACGCATCTGTTAAGTCTGGTCATGAGGCTCAGATCAGTATCGATGCCAACTCTAAGCCTGATTACCGTGTAGGTTTGGAGAAGGAACTGGCTGCTCTGCACGACAGCGAGATGTGGCGTACAGCCGAGGTTGTTCGTAAGCTTCGCCCCGAGAACAACTAATTTTCGGTTATCCATAAGACATATTAAAAGAGGATGCACTTCAAATTCTGGAGTGCATCCTCTTTTTCGCTTTTTCTTGTGGGATTGGGTGAAAAGTTGTAATTTTTCCTTTGAGATACGATAAAGTATCAGAGGAGTATAGAGGTGGGATCCGAAGACCTTCTCGCATTCCCCCTGACGATTTCATGTTCCAAGTTACAAAAGAGGAATGGAATGCTTTAAGATCACAAATTGCCCCTACCTGGGTCGCTTCATCAGTCCAGACCCGCTACTAAATAGCAGGGGTGGCCCTCATGACTACAATCCTGGTGATGCAGGGACTGGTACCTGTTACCACGAAAACACAAAATCTATGCCTTACCTATGTGTTTGCATACTCTAGGCTGCTTCTACTTTGCTTCTACTCTGCTTCTAGGCTTACTCATGAGTATGGCTAGAGTATGGCTAGTGCCTTTTTCTGATTTCACTGGTTCTTCTTCAATTTAGTTGAAAAACAAAAACCTCAAAAACCCTCTGCTGCTGTCTGTGACCTACGGCCTTCATGCTGCCCTCATGTCTATGCGTTTGAAAGAACGCTTTCACGCAAGCCCTGAAGCCATCATGGCTTTGCTCGCAAAGCACAGACAACAACAGAGAAAAAACACCGTTTCGCTTCGCTCCACTAAAAAAGCAGCGCATTGTGGCTAAAAACAACTTCTGACCATCGAACTTAAAAGTTAAATGAAAGGTTTTTTAGCCCGAAGGGCAGTGTTTTTTCTTCTGGTTGGGTTGAAATCTCACAAGAGATTGATGGTGTGGCTGGGGGCTTTTATCTGGGGCTTGCACACAAGGAAAAGAACGCAGACATAACATCAGAGACGAAGTCTCAACCTAAGCAGAAGGGTTTTTGCGGTTTTTGTTAATCAACCACTTTTCAACTAGAGTATGGCTGATACGAGGCTTCACTATGAGTATAAGTACTATGGAGTTTGCAAAGAAGTTTAAGGAGTCTGGACTTTCAGGTTGGTGGTAATACCGTCTTTTACCAGCCTGGTGACGACTCGCCTTTCGGCCCGTTCTATAGAACCTATACAGGGCATGAGGATTTGTGGATGTTCGGGTTGATAAATGTCTGATGTCTGATGGCACTTACGGTTAAGGGTTCGTGGTTAAGGGTTCATGGTTAGATATGTCTGATGGCTGGGGAATAAATCAAAGAGATAGGGTTAATGACCTGTTCGGATAGGGTTAACGAGTTGTTCGGATAATCCCTATGGGGGGTAAGGGATTATCTGAATGAGTCGTGGTGATAAGGGGAACAACTCGTTCAGCCTATCTCGATGAATCAAAGGTGACATACCTTGTTTGGTTAAGGGTCTTTATCAAATTGAGAATTGAGAATTGAGAATTGAAAATTATCGGTTATCGGTTAGTGGTTTGTGTACTGGTGTTTTTTTTTGCCATTTAACTTGAAGGTTATCTATGTAAAGTGGTTCTTCTTCAATTTTATTATATACATTGAAGAAAAAAAACGAGATAACCCATCAACAACAGAAACGGGTTTTTCTGTTTTTCCCCAAATTACACTAGAGCCGGTATCTTTACAAAAAGTCGAAAATATCTAAGGGGATTGCGGTTCATGATTCATCATACATCATTGGTGGTGGTAAGGCCGAAATTCCTGTCATTACATAATAACAGAAAGAGGGTACTTCGCTATTGAAGCACCCTCTTTCTATATGACTTTGATTCTGATTTCTCTGATTAATAGAAGAGGTAACGTTTGTCCTGAACATCAGCCTTCAGATACAACTCGTTGGTGAAAGCACTGAGGGCACGCATACTCATCTGAGCTGCCTGCTGCTTCTCCTGCTTAGCATCGAACTTGGCGTCTGACTTAGTCTGGTTGAGAACCTGGTATGCATAAACAGCACCGTTACCTTTGAGGCCAGCCTTGAAGTCACCCTTCTTGGCTGTGCTAACAGAACCGCTCAGAACGGGCTCGCTGTTACCAACTTTAGAAATAAAGGCGTTACTTGCAAAGCTGATGTGCTTAACGGTATCGGTTACAGCGCCTTCCATCTTAGCTACGTCGGCAATGCTCTTGGCAGCCTGCATCTTCTCCTGAAGCTTAGCAGCCTTCTTGTCCTTCTGAACCTCAGTGGTCAGGAATGTCTTAACCTGCTCGTCATCCCAGTTCATATAACCCTTCTCGTGGATGCCGGTAAGCATAACAACCATCAGATGGTCATTGTCGCCACACTCATAGAGGGGAGAAACATCGCCTACCTTGGTCTTTTCGTCGAAGATCCAACGTAGTGTCTCGCGCGTGCTATGAACACCTGCTACAGAATGCTCTGTGCTGGCTATTGTACGAGTCTGAACAGTGTATCCGGCCTTTGATGCATTAGCCTCGATATCCTCGGCCTTGGGGTTTGCTGCAAGGAAACTGCTGAAGTCGTTGAATGCCTTGTTGTAAGTGTCCTTGCTAAAGTCCATAGCGCGCTTGATAACAGCAACGTTGTACTTGTTAATCATGTTGCGCTTGTCTGTAATCTGTGCAATGATAACACCCTGTCCGTCCAAGACAATCTTATTGTTTGAACCAACAGCAGCTGTAGAGATTGTGTTGATGAACTTGCGGTTGTTCTCGTCCAGAACCTGACCCTCGTACTGAGCACTTACAATCCATGTCTTTTCTGCGGGCTGGTTGTACTTCTTGGCGATAGAGTCGAAGTTGGCACCGGCTGCCAAAGCATTCATGATAGAATCAGCAGTCTTCTCGATAGCCTCCATATCGCTACCGGGAGCAGCAATCTGACGTACCTCTACAGAGTCGGGACGAGTCACCTTTTCGATAAGACGAACAATGTTAATGGTGTTGTCATGCTCGTGTACAAAAGGACCTGCCTGAGAGCCGGGGGTCAGAGAGTCCAACAGTTCGGCTACATCATGGGGCAGTGTCTTGCTGCTGATAGGCAGTGCACTGTAAGCAACCTGACTGGCAGCCTCGCGAACAGTCTTTGCGGGGTCAGCACCCTCGCTCAAAGCCTGAGCATAACCTTCCATTTCCTTCTGCAGAGCCTCCTTGTCTGCCTTGCTTGCCTCAACAGCGATATCAATGTACTTGAAATCGCGAGTCTCCTGGCTGGTACGGAAGATTTCCTTCATCTCGTTGTACTTAGCCTTCAGGTCTGCATCCTCAACAGTTATGTCAGCATCCTTTACACTGGTGTAGGGGATAGCAGCCAAGAGAATCTCACTCTCGTTGGTACGAGACTCGAAGTTAGCTTTTGCTGCAATGGGGTTGCTGATGATGGTACCGGCAAGAAGAGCCTGATATTTCTGAGCCAAGGTCTGCTGACGGATGTTTTTCTCGATGAATTTCCAGTAGTTGTACATCTGCATGTACTGTTCCTTAGCTTCTGGTCCCATTGCTGTACTGTTCAATACCTCATCCTTCTGGCTGAGGAACTGCTTGAGCTGGTTGAAATCAAAGGCCCCCTGTTGGTTACGGAAGGGTGTCTGTGCAAGCATGGGATTCTTGCCTGTGCTGATAATAGACTGTAATTCTGCATCAGTAACGGTCAGGCCCAACTTGGCACATTCGCGTGCCATAATCTTCTCGTTAACATAATTCTGCCAAACCTGATCGCGGATAGATGCCAGCTGGTCGTCATTCAGCGTTGTCAGGCCGTTGGTAAACTTAATAACATCTGTGTACTCGTCAACCAGTGCGTTAAAGTCCTGCACGTTGACGTTTTCGCCATAAATCTTACCGATTCTCTGATGTCTCTCTGCCTGAGTATATGAGAGAGAACGAACAAATTCCTCGGCGATGAAGGCGAACAAGGCAAGGCCAACGATACCGATGAGCCACTTGCCATTGTTACGGATTTTCTGTAATGTTGCCATTTGTTTTTATTGTTTTATTGTTGTTATTTTCTAATTTAGCGCACAAAGGTATGAAAAAAAATCTATACCTCTCTTATTTAATAAGGAAAAAGTGTTTTAATTTAGAACTTTCAGCCTTACAAGCTCTATCTTAGTGGTTGTGTTTTGTAGGATTTTGAATTCATAATGGTCAAATTTCACCACTTCGTTCAGTTTGGGGAAACTTTGATACTCGTGCAAAATCAGTCCTCCAACAGTCAAATATTCATCACTTTCGGGCAGGTCGAGTCCCAGCAGTTCATTTGCTTTTTCTATTTCGATACGAGCAGAAAGCAGATACTCGTTATTTCCCAGGTCACGCGCCACATAGTTAGTGCTGTCGTGTTCGTCTTCTATCTCTCCGAAGATTTCCTCTACCAAGTCTTCAAGGGTAACAATGCCGCTGGTGCCGCCAAATTCATCAACAATCACTGCAATGGATTTCTTCTGTGCTGTAAAGATACTCAGCAATTTCTGGGCATTCATGGTTTCTGGCACAATGGGAATATCCTTAATGCTTTTTCGCCAGTCGTCATTCTCTTTCAGACGGAACATCTCGGCTGTATGTATGTAGCCGGTGATATTGTCGATATCCCCTTTGTAGACAATAATCTTAGAGTGCCCGCTCTCTATGAAGTGTCCTCTCAGAATCCTTAGTTCAGTATCTTCGTCCACAGCATCTATCTCTGTACGCGGCACAATACAGTCACGTACCTTTACATTACTGAATCCCAGTGCATTCTGGAAGATTTTTATCTCTTCCTCGATTTCTTTTTCGTCCTCGATGTTTTCGATGTTGCTTTGGATAAGATAATCCAGATCTACTTTGGTAAAGGTCTTTTCCTTCTCTGCTTTTTTTACCTTTTCTCCCACAATCCTAAGCAGCAGTTTGCTGACGGTAGAGGTGAATTTGCTGATAGGCCAAAGAAGAATATAGAAGATATACGCTGGAACAGCGAAGATGTTCATCATCCTGTTGGGATTCAGCTTGAAAAGCGTTTTAGGCAGAAACTCGCCTGTCACCAAAACTACCAGTGTGCTCAGAATGGTTTGGGTAAGAAGGCAGATGACTTCGTTGGGACATTCTTCGGGTTGATGGATTCCCAAGGGGATAAGAATGAATGCATTGATGAGCCTTGCCATCAATATACCATAGATGACCAGGGCTATATTGTTTCCTACCAACAGCGTGGAAATAAAACTGTTAGGGTGTTGGTAGAAGGTGTCGATGAGTCGTGAAGTAAAGCCCCTTTGCTCACGTTCCATCTCAAAGCGCAGTTTACTGCTGGAGACAAAAGCAATCTCCATTCCAGAGAAAAACGCTGAGAACAATAGTGTTATCAGGGTTTCTATGATGAGGGTACTTTCTGTGTACATTGTATTCTTGGAAGTATCTGTTTATACGGATTTATTCTTTAAGTGGTATCCTTTTTCCCGGGGCAGGCAGGAACCTCATCTGTTTAGCATGAGGCTTTTTCGGTTCATCTATAACAACAGAATCCCTTCTGCTCCCGTTCCCGTTCCCGTTCTCGTTCCCGTTCCCGTTGACGTTCTCGTTGACGTTGACGTTGACGTTGACGTTCTCGTTCTCGTTGACGTTCTCGTTCTCGTTGACGTTCTCTTTTTCCTCTATGGGGAAGGCGCCTATGGAGTTATTTACATAATATCGCGTCATCTGTTCGTTGCTATGGAATTCTGTTCCTTCCAGTTCTCGCTCAGGTGTTACGATGCGAATGTATTTATAGCTCCACATTTCGTGTTTATTCAGATCCCAAAAGAGTTCTTCTGTTCGGAATACATCCCCTTGTATGTTTCTTACGACCACACGTCCTCTCAGTTCCCACAAGTGTTGCTCGTGCAGGTAGGCTGTATCGGATTGTACGTACAGGTCTATATGGAAGTTCTCGTCATACCGTTCCATTAACAGACCTTTGTAGAAATTCCATGTAGGAGCTTTCCCCTCAGTTCCATTGTAGATGTCCCATTCCTCGGCCACCATGTGATAACGCATGACACCCGAGTCGGATATAAAGGTGTTCACTCCTCTTACATGCATAAACAGGAGCGAGTCGGAATCGTTCAGGGCTTCTGCCACATGTTCCGTTCGGGGACTGCAAGAAAAGGTGATGCAGAGGGCAGTTGTCAGGCTGCTGAGGATAAATATTCTACGTAATTCCAATATCAGAGTGTACTAAATTACCGAATCTTGAATTTTCTGAACCAATCCTCATTGAAGGTGACACCCAGGTGCATCATGAAGTAGTTTTCCGTAATCTGGTTAGTCACACTGGGCGAGCGTCTCAGCCATTCCAATCCTACGTTCACATAAGAGGTGCGGTTGCTCGTGATGGGAAGTCCGAAACCTGCTGTTATAGAATACTCCTTGGGTCCATCCCCTCCATTTATCTTCAGATATGGAGAAGAGTAATTGGCACCTATGCGATACTGGATACGTTGCCAGTAACGTCTGCCAAACATGTTTGGCGTGTATTCTGCACCGGCGGCAATCGTGAATCGGTTCTTGTATGCACCGGTCTGGGATTCGAATCTGGGAACACCTCCAACAGAAACCATTTGAGGTGAACGGCAGCTCCCCCACATTTCCTGCTTAAAATCCAGACCGACAGTCAGATTATCCTTATGTTTCCAGGTAGCACCGATGCCGTAGGTATATGGCAGGTCAAAAGCATTACGGACCGTATCTATTTTTATGTCCTCGTTCTGTTCAAATGTGAATCGTGTGTTCGATGCATCGCTCTTGACCTTGTGGCCAATACTTGCTGTGGCACCAAGGATCAGCACATCTTTTTTCGAGATTCTCAAAGGGTATTGGGCACCAAGGTCCAGTTTCCATGTTCTTATTTCTGCATTCTGAATGGAGTTCAACCCATTAAAGGTAGTTGTTGTGGAAGTGTTGTAAGCTTGCAGAATGGTGTGTGTATAATCACCCCAGATAAGGCTTGCGTTGGCACCGACAGACAATTCCTTAAATACCTTATAGCCTAATCCCAGATAGGCCTGATGCAGACCTCCTTCACCGCTATAATTAGTGGCGCTGGTGATAGATTGCAGCGTATTGGGGTCTTTGGCCACATTACTTGAGGTGGTAAAGTCGTACCCAATAATGGTATATGGCATAAAACCTACCGACATACCCAGGTTCCGGTAGAGTCTCAGTCCGATATTTACATAATCCAGTTTGCATTGGTAAACATTGACTTTGCTACCGTTTTGCTTCATGTGGCCAAGGGCGACACTCATGCCGGCATCCAATAGAAAGGTGATGGAATCTATGGCAGAGTATGATGCAGGATTTAAGGTGTTTATACGATTGCCGGCACGGAAGCCCAGTCCTACTCCTCCCATCGCCTTGTTAAAACTTTGTGCCTGATTTTCAGGCATTCCCAAGCCGAAGCGTGAATAAGAAGAACTGCTTCCGCTACTTTGTGCCCAAATGTTTGTGCACATCGCACACATCAGAATGAAACTCCCTATTTTACTAAATCTTATCATAATTATAGTCTAATATCTTGTTAAGTCCCCTTGGAACCATGAATTTGTCTGCAAAGATGCTGTTCTTGATGTTCGTGTCGAAGTTAATTTTATCACCTCCCGTCAGGAATACCAGCAAGTCGGGGTATTTGGCCCGCATGGATTTGATATATCCTTCTATCTCGTATTTCATGCCACGCAACACGCCGGAACGGATGGCTGTCTCGGTATTGTATCCCAAGCCGGGCACTTCACCTTCAGCTTGTACCAGCGGGAGCCTTACTGTATATTCATGTAGGGCATGAAGGCGCATCTGCATGCCTGGGGCGATATTACCACCCCAATAATTCTTGTTGGCATCTATCACATCGTATGTTATACAGGTTCCTGCGTCTATGATAAGGATATCCTTGCCGGGTTTCAGGATGCTGGCACCAACGGCTGCCGCCAAACGGTCAGACCCTAAAGTCTGTGGCGTTTTGTATTTGTTGCAGATGGGGATGGGGGTGTCTGGCGTGAACCGAAGAATGGGAAATGGCATGCTGGTCAGCATATCTTCTACTCCTTCAGGAATACCTATGACAGATCCGACAATACCACACTCGAAGTTGTATTTGCTGGCAAATGCCGGCAAATCAGCCAGTGTGTCGTTATTTGTTTTTATCTGCTCTATGGGGTTTTCTCCCTCAAAGGCTACTAGTTTGGCAACTGTATTGCCTATGTCAATTATTAATTTCACGGGCCCAAAGGTACAATAATTAATTGAGATAATAAACAACAAAACTGAAAGTTTTACATTCATTAGCAAAAATATGGCTAAAAGATGCCTGCTTTTATAAAAAAGACTTACTTTTGCACCATGATTTTGAAACGTACGGTTTTATTTTTGGCTTTATTGCCTTTACTTTTTATAAGTCATGCACAGTCATTTGACAGTATCCGGGCCAGCCTGATTACTTGCTCTCCTGGCCAGGAGGTTTATGCTTTGTATGGTCATACGGCTCTTCGTCTGCAGAATTTTACCACTGGCGAGGATCTGGTTTTTAATTACGGAGTTTTTTCTTTCAAACAACCTCATTTCGTGTGGCGCTTTGTCCGAGGACAATGTGATTATATGGTCGTTCCCATCCCTTGGCAGTACTTCACCCGTGAGTATGAAGAGCGTGGTTCGTCTATTACAGCTCAGGTGTTGAATCTTACTTCTCAGGAGGTCAACCTATTGTACTGTAAAATGATGGAGGATTGTAAGCCGGAGAACAGACAATACAGATATAATTTTCTTTACAATAATTGTACAACAAAGGTCAGGGATGCTATAGAGCAATGTGTAGATGGCCATGTGGTTTATCCCGACAGTATTCCTCTTTATACTTATAGGGAGATGTTGCATCAATATACAAAAAATCATCCTTGGGCACAAGAAGGAAACGACATTCTTTTAGGTGCTGCGGTTGATACCTCTTTATGTGCCCGTGCTGCCATGTTCGCACCGGAGTATATGCTCAGGTATGCAGACAATGCGTTCGTCTATGCAGAAAATAATGACAAGCGTCCCTTGGTTTCTTCTACGGAAATACTTTTACAGAAGAAACCTCAAGGCATAAAGCCGGAATTTCCTTTGACTCCCATTCAGGCCATGCTTGCTTTGTTGGGATTCTCTCTGCTCGTTCTTCTGTTCGAACGTTGGCTGAATTGGCAGTTCTGGTTGTGGGATGCTGTCTTGTTGTTGGGGCAGGGGGTAGCTGGTCTTCTACTCCTATTCATGTTTTTCTTCTCTGAGCATCCGGCCGTGGATAGTAATTGGCAGATCTGGGTCCTGAATCCAATAGCGTTGGTTGCACTGCCAATGGTCATAAAAGCAGCATACAAACGTAAAAAGACCCTGTGGCACGCAGTGTTTTTTGTCATTTTATCCACTTTTTTGGTATTTTCTCCCTGGATGCCACAAGAATTCGGAAAATTAGTTGTACCTTTGGCGCTAACTTTGCTCACAAGGCCTATAAGTTATTACTTATACTACCGTAAGAACGATAAGAAAAGATGATGCCAATAAAAGGTAACAGGTTCATAACTTCGCTCATGGCGCTACTTGCCATCATGGGAGCCGAGGCGCAGACAGCGTCCGAGGTACCCAGTCTGGTGGTGAATGTCATAATCGACCAGCTTCGCTCTGATTATCTCGAGGCCTTCTCGCCTCTGTATGGACAAGGTGGCTTTGCCCGTCTAATGGAAAAAGGACGTATGTACACGCAGGCTGAGTATCCTTTCGACGGCCCTGATGCAGCGTCCTCTGTAGCATGTTTTGTTACAGGTACCAGTCCGTACGAAAACGGAATCATCGGTCAACGTTGGCTGGATCGCCAGACCCTTCAGCCAGTTTTCTGCGTTGATGATAACAAATACAATGGAGTTTACACTTTAGATAAATCCTCGCCTCAATACCTTGCTGTCTCTACCATTGGAGATGAGTTGAAGGTTGCCAGCGAGGGAAAGAGTGTGGTGCTTTCTGTTGCCCCCAATCGCGATGCTGCCATCCTTTCTGCCGGACATGCTGCCGACGCTGCTATATGGATAGACGACTGGACAGGACGCGTTTCCGGCACCTCTTATTATGGCGCTTTGCCCAGTTGGGCTTCCGATTTCGACACGAATAATCCTTTGGCCTCGCGCATTGGTAATATTGTTTGGAAACCTCTCAACGATGAGGTGGTCAATTTCAGCTACTTTGTTTTCGAGGGCAGTAAGAAGCCTTTCAGCCACAAGTTTACAGGTGACAGGAAATTCCGTCAGTTCAAGGCCAGTTCGTGTGTAAACGACGAGGTTAACCTGCTCGTCAAGGAACTTCTCGATAAAACCAGCATTGGTACAGATGGTGTTCCTGATATGCTGAACCTTACCTATTATGCCGGTGGGCTTGATCATGAATCCGATTCTAAGTACGCCATGGAGGTGCAGGATACTTATGCACGCCTTGACCGTCAGTTGGAGGAACTTATCAATGCCATAGAAAGCAAGGTGGGACAGAATAAGGCTCTCTTCGTGGTAACAAGCACAGGTTATTCCGACAGCGAGGATGCCAAGGACCTCAGCCTGTACCGTATTCCTACGGGAACGTTCTCCATCACCAAGGCAAAACTGTTACTTAATATGTACCTCATTGCCGTATATGGGCAAGGTGATTATGTTGAGACAGTGATGGGTAATGAACTTTACCTGAACCTGAAACTGATAGAAAGCAAGAACCTGAATCTTACCGAGGTCTTGGAGCGTAGCAGTGACTTCCTTATACAACTTAGCGGCGTAAAGGATGTCTATACCAGTCAGCGTTTAGCCTTAGGAGCCGGAACGCCAGGCATCAGTAAACTCCGCAATGCTTATAATCCCAAATGTTCCGGGGATATTACCATACAGGTTTCACCGGGTTGGAATCTGAAAAACGAGGATACGTTGGAGCAGACCTTTGCCCGTGAGTCCTACTTAGGCTTTCCCCTCTTCCTGTTCGGATGTGGTGTGGCCCCAGAGAAAGTTAACATTCCTGTTAGTATAGATAGGGTAGCGCCTACTATTTCAAAGGCACTCCGCATCCGTGCTCCGAATGGTTGCTCCCAGGCTCCGCTGAATTATTAGTTGAGAGTTGACAGTTGAGAGTTGACAGTTGAGAGTTGACGGTTGACAGGTATAAAAATAAAAACAGTTATCGTTATCGTTAACGTTATCGTTTAAAAATAGAATAAGATTAAGAATAAAAACAGTTATCGTTATCGTTAACGTTATCGTTGTAAAAAAAAAAGTTATCGTTATCGTTAACGTTATCGTTGAAAAAATACAGATTATGGATATAGCAAAGATATTAGTTAAGATTTTTGGTGACAAGAAGTCGCGCGACTTAAAGGCTTATCGCCCTCTGGTAGAGGACGTATTGAAAATTTATCCTGAGATTCAGGCACTCAGCAATGATGAGCTGCGTGCCCGTTCCAAGCAGCTAAGGGAACGTATTCAGGGCTCTGCCAGCGAGTTGCGTGCTCAGATACAGGAACTGAAGGACCGTATTCCCAATACCGATATTCAAGACCGTGCTCCTATCTTCCACCAGATTGACAAGTTAGAGAAAGATGTGTTGGAGGTCCTGGAGAAAGCTCTGGATGAGGCCCGTGCAGAGGCCTTTGCCATTGTAAAAAGCACAGCAGAGCGTCTGGCTCATGCCGAGAATGGCGTGATAGAGGTGACAGCTAACGATTTCGACCGTGAACTGGCTGCAACCCATGACTTCGTTGAGATAGAGGGTGACAAAGCCATCTACCACAACCATTGGGTAGCCGGTGGTAACGACACGTTATGGGATATGGTACACTTTGACGTACAGCTTTTCGGAGGTACCGTACTGCATCAGGGTAAGATTGCCGAGATGTTCACGGGTGAAGGTAAGACTCTTACGGCTACACTCCCCGTCTTCCTGAATGCCCTTACCGGTAACGGTGTTCATGTGGTAACTGTGAACGATTATCTGGCCAAGCGTGACTCCGAGTGGATGGGCCCCATCTATATGTTCCACGGCTTGAGCGTGGATTGTATCGATAAGCATCAACCCAACAGCGAGGCTCGTCGTAAGGCTTATATGGCAGATATTACCTTTGGTACCAACAACGAGTTCGGCTTCGACTATCTGCGTGACAATATGGCGCAGGATCCAAGGGATCTGGTACAGCGCTCACATAATTATGCTATTGTGGACGAGGTCGACTCAGTCCTTATTGATGATGCCCGTACACCTCTTATTATTAGTGGTCCTGTGCCCAAGGGTGATGACCAGCAGTTCGAGGAATATCAGCCTTTGGTAGAACGTCTGGTTAATGTACAGCGTCAGTTGGCAACCCAGTATCTGGCAGATGCCAAGAAACTTATCTCGGAAGGTGCTGATGAGGGTGATAAGCAGAAGACTTCGGAAGGGTTCCTTTCTCTTTTCCGTTCCCATAAGGCATTGCCCAAGAACAAGCCTCTTATTAAATTCCTCTCCGAACCTGGTATTAAGGCTGGTATGCTTACTACCGAGGAGATTTACATGGAGAACAATAATCGTCGTATGCATGAGGCTACAGACCCGCTGTATTTCGTGGTAGATGAGAAGCAGAATAGTGTTGACCTTACCGATAAGGGTAACGAGTGGCTGGCCTCTCAGGTAAATGACTCCGACCTCTTCGTCCTTCCTGATATCGGTTCAGAAATGCATAGGATTGACTCAACCAATTTGACTGCCGAGGAGAAGATAGAAGCCAAGGATAAGGTCTTCAATGATTATGCAGCCAAGAGTGAGCGTGTACATACCATCCAGCAGTTGCTGAAGGCTTATACGATGTTCAACCTGAATGATGAGTACGTGATTCAGGATGGCGAGATAAAGATCGTTGATGAGCAGACGGGCCGTATCATGGAAGGCCGTCGTTGGAGTGACGGCTTGCATCAGGCTGTCGAGGCCAAGGAGCATGTTAAGGTGCAGGCTGCCACACAGACCTATGCCACCATTACCCTCCAGAACTACTTCCGTATGTACCATAAGTTGGCTGGTATGACGGGTACTGCTATTACGGAGGCAGGCGAATTCTGGGATATCTACAAGTTGGATGTTGTGGAGGTTCCCACCAATCGCGAAGTGATACGTGTTGATATGAACGACCGTGTCTATCGTACACAGCGCGAGAAATACAAGGCTGTTATCCAGGAAGTAGAGCTGATGCGCAATAGCGGACGTCCTGTCTTGGTAGGTACTACCAGCGTGGAGATTTCCGAGATGCTAAGCAAGATGCTCCAGATGCGCAAGATACCACATCAGGTGCTGAATGCCAAGTTGCACCAGAAGGAGGCTGATATTGTTGCCAAGGCAGGTACCAGCACCCTCACAACTGTTATGGTTGATGGAAAGCCAGAAGAACGTATGTTAGGTACTGTTACCATTGCTACCAATATGGCTGGTCGTGGTACCGATATCAAGCTTACACCCGAGGTGAAGGCTGCCGGCGGTTTGGCCATCATAGGTACAGAGCGTCATGAAAGCCGTCGTGTTGACCGTCAGTTGCGCGGACGTTCCGGTCGTCAGGGCGACCCGGGTAGCAGCGTCTTCTTCGTATCTATCGAGGATAAGCTGATGCGACTCTTCGCCAGCGAGCGTATAGCCCGTGTGATGGACCGCTTGGGCTTCAAGGAAGGCGAGATGATAGAGCATAGCATGATTACCCGTAGCATCGAGAATGCCCAAAAGAAGGTCGAGGAGAACCACTTTGGTGTTCGTAAGCGTTTGTTGGAGTATGACGATGTTATGAACAAGCAGCGTACCGTTATCTACGAGAAGCGTCGTCATGCCCTGATGGGTGAGCGCTTGGGCATGGATATCAGCGATATGATTTGGGACCGTGTTTGCAACATCATGGAGAACAACGACTTTGCCGGTTGCCAGCAGTGCTTCCTCGAGATTATGGCTATGGAGTTCCCTCTCACACAGGAAAAGTTCGAGACTGGTCGTATGCCCGAGTTGGAGGAAGAGGTATATCAAGAGGTGTTGAAGCGCTTCGGTCAGAAGACAGACATCATGGCTGCTAATGCCTATAAGGTGGTTAAGCTGGTTTACGAAGGTCCTCAGGGCCAGATGTACGAGAATATGATGTTCCCCGTTCTGGCAGGTAAGCGTCAGTACAATATTCCTTCTAACCTGAAGGAGGCATACGATACACAGGCTCGCAGCGTGGTAACGTCTTTCCACAAGGCTCTTATCCTGCATACAATAGATGATGCCTGGAAGGAGAACCTGCGTCTTTTGGACGAGCTGAAGCACAGCGTTCATAACGCCAGCTACGAGCAGAAGGATCCCCTGTTGATTTTCAAGTTGGAGAGTGTGAAACTCTTCGATGATATGGTTAACCGCATCAACGACCGCACGGTATCCGTCATTATGCGTGCCATGGTTCCTGAGTTGCAGATTCAGGAGGCTCCTCAGCAGGAGATGCCTCGTCAGGAGCGTGTTCGTACTCAGGAGTCACGTGGTGAACTTACCGATGCAGGCCAGCAGCAGGCAGCAGCTCGCGATACCCGCGACCGTCAGCCTGTTCAGCCTATGCGTGTCGAGAAGTTGCCCGGACGTAACGATCCCTGTCCTTGCGGCAGTGGTAAGAAGTTCAAGAACTGTCACGGAAAGAACCTTTAGCAAATTGAGAATTGAGAGTTGAGAATTGAGAATTGAGAGTTGAGAATTGAGAGTTGAGAATTGAGAATTGAGAGTTGAGAATTGAGAGTTGAGAATTGAGAATTGAAAATTGAGAATTGAAAATAAACTCCATGAAAGCCTCACAGCAAACCATTCAGCAGATTGAGCGAGCACTCAGGAAGGTGATTGCCAAGTTTCCACAGGATGCTGATCCTTTGATGACCGACATACACATGTTGGTTAGTAATTACACAGGTGAAATACGCACCTACAACGATGACGACGAAGAGTTGGATCGTTGTGTAGTAGAGGAATGGATAAAGAGTAAGGAGGAAGACTTCTATAATCAGGTGGCTTCCATCTTGCGTAAGTGTATTCAGAACTTGCGTCCTGAAGTGGAGAAGATGAGTATCCTGCAGCCCTTCTCCTTCGTGTTGATAGACGAGGATCACGAAACGCTGCAGGACCTTGTTATTATAGATAAGGAAGAGACGGTGGTCTTAGACCATCAGTTGCTGGAAGGCTTCGAGGAAGACTTGGACAAGTTCTTCGAGAATCTGATGAAAGAGGAATAAAAAGCCCCCTTCCCGTCCCTCCCCCGAGGAGGAGGGGGATATTTCCTTGACATTTTTCTATATAAACGCAGAAAAGGTTAGACAAATTTGTCTAACCTTTTCTGGTATAAGAAGCGCCTCTTACTCCCTCCTCCTCGGGGGAGGGACGGGGAGGGGGCTGGTCTTATTTCTTCGTAAATTTCAATCCCATATACATTCCCTTCACATTCTTGGTCAGGGTATTCAGGGTGCCTAATGTACTGTTAACGGTACCGACTTTCGCTGTGATGGCATTGACCAGTGACAGCAGTTTGTCGGATTTCATCGCTACCTGAAGTTCATTACCCGTCAGTTTAGTATTCATGGTAACGCCTTTGCTTAGTAGGGGGAAGGTCAGTTTCAGGTCAGTACCTTCCACCGCCCAGTTAATCTTTGCAGACTTTCCGTTGTATGTAATTGTTCCTGTTTTGTCCTCGTTTAGTGTCATTACAACCTTTCCACTTGTAAAGCCCACCTTGGTAAGGCCCTTATTCATGGTCGATTCCACCTTGCTGCTCAACACGCTGGTGCCTATATTGGATAATACATCCTCACTCTCAAAGGCTACGCCGGGCTGGGAATAAGTCCATGTACCCACCAGACTCTTTTCCGAAACAGCTGTGGTACCTAACAGGTTGCCAAGCAGGTCGCCTGCAACTTTACCGATGGCGGAATTGCCTGTTGCCTGGTTAATAGCAGTACCGGCAGCATTCTTCAGTATATCACTCAACTGTGCATTTGCATGGGTGCAAAACATCATTCCCAAGGCCAAAACGGCCACTTTCAATACATTTTTTTTCATATCCTTATTAATATAAATGATTTATTTTAATGACAAAAATACGTCTTTTCCGGTTATAATCTTCATATTGTCGAGTTAAGAAAAGTTAAGGTGAATATTCTTTTCTGTTATGGCAAACACATATACAAACCGTTCAACCATAGAAATGACAGATACATCAGAAGTGAATCAAGTGTCCGTTTCCGAACAAACAAAGTGTCCGGAAATGGACACTTCTTTTTGATCCTATATCTGATTTTCAGAGAGTTACGAGTTTGGCACGCTTCTTGCTATATATAATATGGATTGCTTAAAAGTAAATTGCAAATGAAATACATTAGACAAGTATTATTGATGATGCGCGAGGAAAAGCTGTTCTCTGCCATACACATTGCAGGAACGGCGATGGCCATTGCTTTCACGATGGTGATGGCGGTGGTCTATTATATCAAGCTGGCTCCCATCTATCCCGAGGTGAACAGGATGCGGACGGTTTACTTCGATGGCATCATAACGATGAATGACGGAGAAGGAGGTGGAGCAAGTATGACTTATTTTGGTGCGAAGGCTTTTGAGGAATGGTTCATGTCCAGCCCCAACATTGAGTACTGCTCTCCTACCAACTTGGCCGTCGGAAGGGGCAAGTACTCCTCGGAATGCCAAGGTTTTGTACTCGCAAAGAAGGGCGAATACATGGAGGTTATCTTAAACTGGACAAGCGCCGACTTCTTCAAGATTTATGAGTACGACTTCATAGAGGGACGACCATTCACCAAGAAGCAGGTAGAAGCTCGCGAGAAAGTCTGCGTCATCAGCGAAGCCCTTGCCGAGCGTCTGTTTGGTAAGGACAAGGAGGCAAAGGGGCAAATGGTGACCATGGAGAACGGATTGAGCGTGCGTGTGACAGGCGTAGTGCGAAACGGCAGCCAGCTAACGCCCGACAGCTATGCCGACCTGTTCTTACCCTACACGCTTCGGGAAGACAAATACGAAATTAATTCCCCTTACACAGGCCATTTCTCTATCGTTGCCACTGTGAAGGATACTGAGCACCTGAAGGCATTGAAGCAGGAACTTGCCGAGATAGAGGCACGTCTGACGAACAACTCTTCTGAGATTCTTGGCTGGAGCACCAGCAGTGTGGAGATGGGAAAAAAGCACGTGGAGCTGGGAAAGGACATGGAGACTCACCCGATGCACACCCTGCGCAGAGCCAACGGCGGTGACTGGTACAATAAAATCCCCAATAGCCAACTCATCTATCACTTTGCCGGCTTGCTGTTTGTCCTGCTCTTCGTCCCTGCCCTGAACCTCTGTGGCATCGTGGCGGGCAGGATGGAGCGCCGCACAGCAGAGATGGGTATCCGTAAGACTTTCGGTGCCCGCAGGAGTACTTTGCTCTGGCAAGTAGTGACGGAGAATCTGGTACTGACCAGCATCGGCGGCATTATCGGCCTCATAATCTCTTGGCTCGCCATTTACGGCTTCCGCTTGGAGCTTCTCAGTTTGTTCTTCGACAGCTACATGATGAGCACAGCCCCCATCGTAACGGGTGAAATGCTCTTTTCGCCGCTGCTCTTTGTGGGCTGCTTCATCGCCGTAGTGGTGCTGAACCTGCTGTCGGCCTTGCTTCCCGCATGGTTGAGCCTAAGAAAACCTATTGTTGAATCTATGATGGAGAGAAGATAGAGCCCCCCTCCCGACCTCCCCCCGAGGAGGGAGGAGAGACTAACAAGAAATATAACATCAAAAGAGATGAAAACGAATAAACTATCATTCATAAATCTCCTCCCTCCCCGGGGGGAGGTTGGGAGGGGGGCTTCTGTATGGCTCTTCCTGGAACTGGTGGTAATCAGCGTTGTGGCTTGGGTAGTTATCGACCCGGCTGTGGTGAACCTCTACTACCGCAGTTTGCCAATGATGTACGATGCAGACCAACTGCTCTATGCCAAAACGAAGCCGAAGACAGATGCCGACGGATTTGCCGATAATATGACTGAGGAACGCCAAATGCAGTTCCTCCGCCAGTTGGAATCGATGGAGGGCGTAGAGAGTGCATATATTTACAATCGTCTTAACACGGTAATTGGCGAAAACAGTCCATTCTATCACGAGGTCAGCAACGAGAAGGATACCATCTGGATTACAAAGGTTCCTTTTGCGAGTAATGCCAGATTCTTTGAGACCTACGGATTACGGCCTTTGCCTGGAAGTCCGTCGGCAGAGGAACTCTCTAAAATAATGAAACAAGGTAAGCCTGACAAGGCCGTTCTGACCCGAAAAGCTGCCCTTACACTCTTTGGTACGGACGATGTGGTAGGCCGCCACTTCCAACATTATGGTCAACCAGATACAGGGCGTCCAATGGAGTGGATCGACGCTACCGTCATGGGCGTCGTGGAAGACTTTCGCCTGTCCTTAGCCCGCGACATACGCACCATCATCTTCTTCCCATACACTATCAACCATCCCGAAGCGCACGTCGTCATCCGACTGAAGAAGGGCATCCACCCGGGACGCTTCGTCGAGGAGCACGGACAAGAGCTCATATCAAAGGGTGATACGGAGTTCTGCCGCATCAGCAAACTGATGACCTTCAAGGATTACATCAAACAATCAGAACTGAGGGAAGGGAATACGCAGGAGGTAAACCGCAGCCTGATGCTGGCGCTTTTCTTCCTGGTAAACCTCAGCCTCGCCATCATCGGTACCGTCTGGCTGCAAGCCAAGCGCCGCACCGAGGAATGTGGTGTGCGCCGAGCCTTCGGAGCCACCCGTCCGCGTCTGTTGCTGGGTTTCCTCTCCGAAGGGGCGCTCATGGCAACCGTTGCTGTCATTATCGGCTGCATCATCTACCTGAACTACGCCTACAGCGGCTTGGAGTATAACGAAGGTTCTAATATAACTCACTTCGGATTGGAGCATTTCGAGACCATGTACAATACCAGCCATTACGAGAATCCTGCCGACCAGACTTGGCCCGACCACTTCTGGCCGCACTTCCTGATTGTCTCCGGCGTGGTGTACCTTATTATATTATGTACTGTCTTGATAGGAACAGCCATACCGGCAATGAAGATTATTAATACAAGAATAACAGATGCAATAAGGGAAGAGTAGACCCCCCATCCCCCTTTAGGGGGAGCGAAGAGTGAAGAGTGAAGAGTGAAAGTTACTGAAGCACGTGTAAAACCATCGTCTTTAACTTCTCAGGCCGAAAGGCCGATAACTTCTCTAACTTCTTTAACTTCTAATCAAAGAAATTATAAACCAATAAAACAATATGATTATGAACACCGAACAGAATGTAAACAAGCAGAATCAACCAAGTCTAACAACATCTGAGTTCCTCCCCCAAGGGGGAGGTCAGGAGGGGGCTGTTATCAAACTGACAGAGATTAACAAAATCTATCGTACCGACGAAGTGGAGACACAGGCGTTGGAAAACGTGAACCTGGAAGTGCAGAAGGGTGAGTTCCTGAGCATCATGGGACCTTCCGGCTGTGGCAAATCCACGCTGCTGAACATTATGGGCCTCTTGGACGAGCCCACGAGCGGCACCATCGAACTCTGCGGCACGAAGATTGACCCGAAGCTCTCCGACAACCAGATGGCAGAGATTCGCAACAAGACGCTGGGCTTCGTGTTCCAGAGCTTCCACCTCATCTCAACGCTGAATGTACTGGACAACGTGCAGATACCGCTCATCTATCGCGGCGTGCGCAGCAGCGAGCGTCTGCGCCTCGCCAAGGAGGTCATTGCACGTGTGGGCCTCAGTCATCGCATGAAGCATCGTCCCACTCAGCTCTCCGGCGGTCAGTGTCAACGTGTCGCCATTGCCCGCGCCATCATCGGCAACCCCGAGATACTCCTTGCCGACGAGCCGACAGGTAACCTCGATTCCAAAATGGGTGCCGAGATTATGGAACTGCTGCACAAGCTGAACCGAGAGGACGGCCGCACCATCGTAATGGTAACACACAACGAACAGCAGGCCAAGCAGACAGACAGAATTATCAAGTTCCTGGACGGAAGACAAATCATGTAAGACCCACCCCGGCCCTACAGCCTCACCCCTAACCCCTCTCCGGGGAGAGGGGGACTTTATAGGCAAAGAGCTCATTTTCACAAAAGAAAACAATGAATATAATAACAAGACTTTTCACTCCCTCCTTGGGAGGGAGATGGAGGGAAGCTTTTTCTCTGATCCGTGCCGACAAGCTGTTCTCCACCATTTACATTGCGGGCACGGCGGTGGCCATTGCCTCGGCGATGGTTATTGCCATCGTGCTGAATATGCTGCTGGCGGACATCCCGCCTGAATCAAACCGCAGCCGTACGCTCTATCTGAATGCCAGCTTCTTTACTGAGTCGGTCATAGCTAAGGGGGAAAGCTCACACATCGGACTCTCATCCTTAGCCCTGGACTCATGCTTCCGCCGAATGAATTGCGTCGAGGCGGCCACTGGCGACGTCAGCAACACCTATTACAGGTTGCCTGCTTCGGATGAACAATATTCCCATCATGCGTCCGTCTCTGCCATGCCATGCGACTATGACTTCTTCCGCATCTACGACCTCGATTTCCTCAGCGGGCGTCCCTTCTCAGAGAAGGAATTCCGCGACGGTGAAAGGGTGGTAGTCATTAGTGACAAGGTAAGGGAACTACTCGACCTAGAGGATGAGACCATCCTCATCGACAACCTACCTTTTCGCGTGGTTGGCATAGTGAAACCGGTCAGTGCACTCATGCGATTTGCCGCAGCAGACGTTTTTCTGCCTTATACGATAGAGGATCTACACTATCGCCCCGACCATCAAGACCTGGGCATCGACGGGCCTTATTCCGGCAACATGGCAGCCCGCATACTCCTGCGCAAAGGCTTCTCCAGGCAGGATTTCCTCAATGAACTGGAACCGCTGCGCCAGAATTACAATGCGGTATGCTCTGCAGCTGCCGGCGAGAAGGTGGAGATGGTGTTCATAGTGCGCTCACACTTCTACGGTACGATAAACTTCTTCCCCACAGAAGTAGGGGATGAGAGCACCAGTGCGATGGCCTTGAACCTGATGCTACCCACTTTCCTGATGTTGCTGTTCCTTTTCCTGCCCGCTTTGAATCTGAGCGGACTGGTCTCGAACCGCATGGAGGCGCGGTGTGCCGAGATGGGTATCCGCAAGGCGTTCGGTGCCAAGCGGCGGACGCTGCTCCGCGAAGTCATCAACGAGAATCTGGTGCTCACGCTCTGCGGAGGACTTGTAGGCTGGATGCTGTCCTGGCTGTTCATCCTTGCCATCCGCCGCCATCCCCTTTTCCTGCAGATGTTCACCCACAACGACCATACCTCTCTCGATACCTCACTGGATTTCCGGATGTTCGTCACGCCCACGCTCTTCCTCATCGTCTTCCTCTGCTGTGCCGTGCTGAACCTCATGGTTGCCCTCATTCCAGCCTGGGCATCGCTCAGGAAACCTATCGTAGAATCATTGAACCAGAAAAGATAGTCTATCATGATATTCAAGACACTTTGGGCGCACCGCAAGCAGAACGGCTTCGTGTTCGCCGAAATCATCCTCATCACGGTCCTCAGTTTCTACTTCACTGACCACTTCGTCGTTACTACCTACGACACCTACTTCTGCCGTCCCGCCGGTGACTTCGAACGGGAGCATCTTCTGGTGGGGCAGGTCATGCAGCTCTATCCTGATTCCCCGTCCGTGACGACGCAGGAGTCCGACTCCCTGCAGAAATTGCAAGAAGCCCAGCAGAACATGGCCTCGCTCTACGCCCTGCGCGACCAGGTACTTGCCCTGCCCGAAGTGCAGTATGCCGGTCTGGCCAACGACTTCATCGGGTGTCATGGCGATATATACAACTATGTGTCCACCTTTTCCTCCGAGGCCGATTCCACACGCAGGTGCGGTGCCTGTCAGAGACGATTCCTGCTCCATGAGCAATACTTCGAGACGCAGGGCCTGATGCCCATTGAGGGCAGCCCCGCTGCCGCCGTCCTCTCCGAGGAATGTCCCGAGGACGGTGCCGTCATCTCCCGCAGCCTGGCGCAGGAACTCTTCGGCACCGACCAAGTGGTGGGCCGACGCATCGTGGAGTGGGACTTCAGCGACCGCGCCCTGCGGGAGGAGGGTGGCTACAAGATTGTGAATCGCTACACCATTGCCGGTGTCATGGAGGACTTCCGCATCGGTTCCGTCGAGCGCCATGCCTACTCCATCCTCATCCCGGTTCCTAATGTATGGAGTATTACGCCGGAGATGCTTATCCGTCTGCGGCCCGAGGTGGATGCAGAAGCGTTCGTAAACAGGTTGAAAGACGCTAAGTTTGCGAATCTCCGCAATGGGGGCCTCGCTCTCGGTTCACTTCACATCTACCCCGACTATCTTAAGCAATTCTCCATGAATGACCATACCATCATCAACACGCTCCTCGGCATCCTGCTGACCCTGTTCCTGCTCAACGTCGTGCTCGGCACCCTGGGCACCTACTGGTTGCAGCTGCGCAAGCGCACAGAGGACATCGGCATCATGCGCAGTTTTGGTGCCAAACGCGGCAATATCTTCGGAATGGTCTGGAAGGAAGTAGCCTTGCTCACCCTCGTGGCCTGCATCATAGGACAAGTTATCTGGCTCCAGTTTGCCATCAATATCGGACTCAGTGAGGGTCTCACCATGACCTATTCCACACAGGATGCCGGCTGGGTTAAAACTTTCTGGCCCCACTTCCTCATCGTCTGCGTCATCCAATACCTCGTGATGCTGGTCATCGTCACCCTGGGCATCATCATCCCTACCCTGATAGCTATGTATAGGAAACCTGTTAATGCCCTTAGGCATGAGTGAAGAGTGAAAAACGAAGAGTGAAGAATAAAAGTTAGTAATTATCAACAAGGACAACATGTATTTAATAAACATCCATAACAATGGCCCATTATTTGTATGTCGCCGTCATATAGTGAGCGTAGTGGTATTTCTTATTCTTCACTCTTCACTCTTCGCTCTTCACTCCCAAGGTCAGACGCGTCTGACCTTGGACGACTGTATCGCTTTGGCACGTAAGCAGAGCGTGGATGCTGCAGTGGATTTGGGTGAGCTGAAATCTGCCTACTGGCAATGGCGCAGCTACAAGGCTGACCTGCTGCCGGAGGTGTCCTTCTCTGCCACACTGCCCAGCTACAACAAGCGCTACAACAGCTACCAGCAGGCGGATGGAGGTGTGTCGTACGTCCGTAATGACTACTTAGGTATGGACGGCTCCCTCTACATAAGCCAGAAGATATGGCCCACAGGCGGTACGCTGTCTGTTGAGACATCATTAGACTTCCTGCACCAGTCGGGCAAGGGAGGGGGTAATCAGTTTATGTCGATGCCCGTAGCGCTGACCCTTTCGCAACCCATCTTCGGTGTGAACCACCAGAAGTGGAACCGCAGGATAGAACCCTTGCGTTACCGCGAAGCACAGGCACGCTTCCTGAGCGATACAGAAGGGGTGGCTATGAAGGCCATCAACCTCTTCTTCAATCTGATATTGGCAGGCGAGCAGGTGGGCATTGCACGTCAAAACCTGCAGAAGGCGGAGGAACTCTACAAGGTGGCTCAGGCTAAACGAGAGATGGGAACCATCAGCGAGAATGATGTGCTGCAACTGAAACTGGATGTGCTGAACGCCCATAGCGCCCTGACAAACAGCGAGAGCAACCGTCAGGCCCGCCAGTTTGCCTTGCAATCGTTCCTGGATGTAGAGGCGGAGATTGAACCTATAGTGCCAGCACTCCCCCAAAAGGGGAGCGGGGAGGGGGCTTTGCACCTTTCTTATGATGATGTCCTGGCCCATGCCTTGGAGAATAATGCCCTTGCCACGACGATGCGGCGCCGTCAGTTGGAGGCTGACTACAATGTGGCATCGGCAAAGGCCAACCGCAGGAGCATCAACCTGTATGCGCAGTTGGGCTATACGGGAATGGCAGAGAATCTGAGCGGTGCCTATCGCGACCTGCTGAGCAAGGAGGTGGTACAGGTGGGCTTCTCCATTCCCATCCTGGACTGGGGAAAACGCAAGGGACAGCGCAAGATGGCGGAAAGCAACCGCGAGATTGTGCAGGGCCAGCTCAGGCAGCAGGCGCAGGAGTTCAGGCAGGACATCTTCATCCTGACGGAGCAGTTCAACAATCAGGCTGAGCAATTGCGCATCGCTTGCGAAGCGGACACGATTGCCCAGAAGCGTTACAATACGAATATAGAGACCTTTAAGATAGGAAGCATCTCCATGTTGGATATCTCGGATGCTACAAAGGCCAAGGACGAGGCAAGGCAGAACCGCATCGCGCAGCTGCATTATTATTGGTACTATTACTACCAGTTGCGCAGCATCGCCCTCTGGGACTTCGAGAAAGGATGTGACATAACAGCAGATATAGAGAAGCTGGTTAAGTAAGGGACCCACCCCGACCCTCCCTTGTAGGGAGGGAGCAGTTACCTATAGGAAAAACAATAAACAAATATAATAATGAATAAGAACACAACCAGTCAAATACAATCAGCTCCCTCCCTAGCAGGGAGGGCGGGGGGTGAGTCCTCTGCAATGGATCGCGCTATTCCTGTCAGTGAACAGCGGAGGCGCAAGATAAAGAAAGCGGCGGCGTGGACAGGCGGCTTCCTCGCTGTGCTGGGCATCGCTGCATGGCTCGGTACGCAGATGATGCCGACGTTGGACAAGAAGGCCCTCGTCATCTCGGACGTGGATAGAGGCACGATAGACGTCAGCGTCTCGGCTACAGGCAAGGTGGTGCCGGCCTTCGAGGAGGTCATCGTCTCGCCCATCAGCTCGCGCATCCTCGAGGTCTATGCCCATAGCGGCGACAGCGTGGACATTGGCACGCCGCTGCTACGACTCGACCTGCAGTCGGCCGAGACGGACTACGCCAAAGCCCTCGACGAGCGCGAGATACGCCAACAGCAAATGGCGCAACTCCGAGCGAATACCGAGACGCAGCTCTCCGACCGACAGATGCAGATTGAGGTGGAGGAGATGAAGGTCTCGCAGTTGGAGGCACAGCTCAGGAATGAGCTTTACCTCGACAGCCTCGGTTCCGGCACCCGCGACAGAGTAAGACAGGCAGAGACGGCCCTGCGCACGGCACAGCTCCAGCTCAGCCAATTGCGCCAGCAGTATGCCAACGAGAAGAAGGTGAAGCAAGCCGACCTGCGCATGCAGCAATTGCAGAACGGCATCTTCGAGAAAGGACTGAGCGAAAAGCGTCGCACCCTGGACGATGCCAAGATATGCTCGCCGCGTCGCGCCACGCTGACATATATCAACAATGAGATAGGCAGCACAGTTAGCGCTGGGCAGAAGCTCGCCATCGTGAGCGACCTCCGGCACTTCAAGGCAGAGTGCGAGATAAGCGATACCCATAGTGACCGTGTGCATGTGGGGGGCCCTGTCCTGCTGAAGATTGGCAAGGAACGGCTGACAGGAACCATCAATACCGTGACGCCTCTCAGCCAGAGCGGTGCCATCACTTTTACCGTCGTGCCCGACGATATGAGCCATCCACGCCTGCGTTCAGGACTGCGAACTGAAGTCTTCGTCATCACCAGCATCAAGGACGATGTGCTTCGCATCAAGAACGGCTCGTTCTACAGCGGCCCGGGCGACTATACGTTATACGTAACTCAAAATTCAAAATTCAAAATTCAAAATGAGAAGGGAAGTGCCGTGCTTGTGCCGCGGCAGGTGAAGTTGGGTGAGTGCAACTACGACTACATCGAAGTCATCGAGGGGCTGGAAGAAGGCGAACAAGTGGTGGTCAGCGACATGAGTAAATATAAAGGGAAAGAAAAACTGAAAGTGAAATAGGACCCTCCCCAGCCCTCCACCGTCGCAAATGGAGATTCGCTCCCCTTTATGGGGCCGCAGCCACATTCAGTGGCTACTCTAAAGACCCCAGTCGCCCTTGTAGGGAGGGAGAGGATAGTTTCAAGAAGAAAACCAAACATACATATTAATTATATTATGAGAAAGATATTATCAAAGCTTATACATTCTGCCCCCTCCCTACAAGGGAGGGTATGGGGTGGGTCTGCCTCCCACGTTTTTTTCATGATGCGAGAAGAGAAACTCTATTCAGCCATGTACATCTGCGGCACGGCACTCGCCATTGCCTTTACGATGCTCATCGCAGAGGTGTATTACGTGAAGACCGCCGACATAGCGCCGGAAGTGAACCGCAGCAAGACGTACTATCTGAATAGTCTCGAAAGAGGAGAGCAACATGCTCCCAGCGGAATTTATAGCGATACATTCCGAGATTTGTTCCAAACGATGCAGACGCCAGAGTGTGTGATGGCAACGACGGAGTGGCAGATGTGGTCATCGGCCTACATGAAGCTTCCCGACAATGTTCATGACCATGGCGTGCGGGTGAAGTTGACCGAGCCGGGCTTCTTCCGCTTATACCAATTCAACTTCACAGAGGGTGCACCCTTCACGCAGGACGATTTCGACAACCGTAGCAGGACTGTGGTGGTGACAACAGATGTGGCAGAGCTGATCTTCGGCAAAGGTGCAAAGGCAGTGGGACAGCGCATCTACGTCAACAACCGCGACTTCATCATCTGTGGTGTGGTAGAGACGCCGAGTTCGCTCACGGAGAAATGTGTGGCCGACATTTGGTGTCCGTATAACGCCCAAGGGCTTTTGGACAATTTTCACTTCATTGGTAAAGATGGCGAGGTAGTCAAAGGAGAATACAATGTGAATAGCCCGTTACATGTAGCCTTCGCGGTACCTGCCGACAAGCGGAATGCCTTCTTGCAGGAGATGAAGGAAGTGGAGGCCCGCTACAACTCCATGCATAAGGACGAACCCGTGGATATGATTGCCAGACTTGAGACACACAACGCCGCCGTATGGCAGGGACTCGGTGACATGTTCCAAGTCTGGGACGAGAACCTGTACTGGTACGTCACACCCGCCATCCTGCTCTTGCTTCTTGTGCCAGCCCTCAACCTGAGCGGCATGGTGGCAAGCCGCATGGAACGCCGCCTGCCCGAGATGGCCATCCGTAAAGCCTTCGGAGCCAAGCGCCGCACGCTGCTCTGGCAGGTCATTATGGAGAACTTGCTGCTCACACTCGTGGGCGGTGCCATAGGGCTATGTTTGGCATGGACTGCTCTCTACAGCTGGCGCGACTGGGTCTTTTCTATATTCTCTATGAACAATTACCTCTACGAGAGCGTACCCATCATCAAGGGCGAAATGTTCTTCGGCCCTGCCATCTTCCTCATCACCCTGCTCATCTGCTCGCTGCTGAATGTCTTGGCTGCGACCCTCCCCGCATGGCTCAGCCTCAGGAAACCTATTGTTGAATCTATGATGGTAAAGAAATGAAAAGCCCCCTCCCGACCTCCCCCCGAGGAGGGAGGAGAGACTAACAAGAAATATAATATCAAAAGAAATGAAAACGAATAAACTATCATTCATAAATCTCCTCCCTCCTCGGGGGGAGGTCGGGAGGGGGGCTTCTTGGCTCGCTTTGGAACTCATCCTCGTTACCTTCGCCTGCTGGTGGGCTTTCGACCCTGTGCTTGTCACTGGCACAGTAATACGGATGAACCCAGGCTTTGATGTTGACAGAATGGTAAAACTGAATGTGGCCAGTACTGTCACCCGTCTGGATATAGAGGAACAGCAGATTACCACTATTCCTGACGAGGAAGAACATTTGTTGCAGAAGGTGCAGGAGCTGGAGGACGTGGAGCTAGCCTATCGCGCCGTTTTCAATCCTCTTGGTGTGGGAGACTATGGCTGGTCAACCTACTTCTACCATGACAGCGACTCCCTTTATGCTCATCTTTATGAATTCCAGAAGGATTCCCGGATGTTCGAAGTCTATGGCATCCAGTCGATCACGCCCGAAGTGCCTACCAACGAACTGAGCCACGACTGCGAATGGAACGAGGTCATCCTCACACGTTCTATGGCGATGGGACTCTTCGGCACCATCCATGTGGCGGGACGCAGCATAATTGGTAGGGAATTTGGCTATCTGGAAAATGGTGAATATGGCCGAAAGGAAGTGAACTACTGCATCCGTGCTGTGGTGGAGGATGTGCGTCATCATTCTTGGGATCGCGACCTTGCTACGGTGTTCAAATGTTCCACAGGCTCGAGTACATCAGTACCTATTATCGTTCGACTGCGTGAGGGCGTGAATGCTGAGCGTTTCTTGGAGAGCCATAAACAGCAACTGCAAACTGAGATGACGACAGAGCACTGTTATATCCGCGATTTCCAGACAGCCCGCAATGCTTTCCGAGATGACATTAGCAGCATTGGTATCAGCGGTCAGATGCGTCGTAACTTGTTCATCGCAGCGTTCTTTTCTGTGAACATAGCCTTTGGCGTATTCGGCACCTTGCTGATGTACACACGTCAGCGCCGTGAGGAAGCCGGTGTTCGCCGTGCCTTCGGTGCCACACGATGGAACATCTTCTGGGGTTTCATTCGCGAGGCGTGGCTGCTTACCACCATCAGCGTCATCATCGGCTGCATCATCTACTTCCAGTTCGCCGCCGCGAAGGGCCTCTTCGACGGCTTCACCAACCGTAACCCTGCCGTCCGTCTCTGGTTCGACGACTTCGGCACGCACTTCCTCATCGTTTCCGGCGTGGTGTACCTTATTATATTATGTACCGTCCTGCTGGGCACCGCCATCCCTGCCTGGCGCATCTGCCGCAGCGAAATTACGGAGTCATTAAGAGAAGAATAGCCCCGACCCTCGGGTCCTCCTTAGCGAATGGGTAAGAAGAAAGCGTTAATTAAACTTAATTATCGAATATCTTCCTTGTATAAATGCAGATATATTTGTTATTTTGCATTTCATAAAATATGAAACGTAAAATATGAAAATAGAAAACCCTTTCCCTGAGTATGGCTACTTTGGTCCGGAATATTTCTGCGACAGGGAGCAGGAGACGGAAGAACTTATTGATGCGCTTGTCAACGGCAGCAATGTGACGCTAATGGCTCCCCGTCGTATCGGTAAGACAGGACTGATAAACCATGCCTTCGAACGGATGAGGGCAAGGGACAAAAACGTGCGCTGTTTTTACGTGGACATTTTCCCGACAAAGACCTTTAACCAGATGGTACAATTCATAGCCAATGCCGTCATCGGGAAACTTGACTCCCCCTCGCAGTCGGTCATGAGGAAACTTAACGGTTTCGTGTCTGCCCTACGGCCAACGATGAGTCAGGATCCAATCACTGGCATGCCCACTTTCAGTGTGTCAGTAACTTCCGAAAGAGCTCGCGATACACTACAGCAGGTGTTCGAATATATGAAAGAATCGGGAAGGCAATGCTATCTGGCTATTGATGAGTTCCAACAGGTGAGTCGCTATGCCGAGATAGGTGCCGATGCGTTCATACGCTCCATCATACAGTTTGTTCCCAACGTACATATCATCTTCTCGGGTAGTCAGCAACACCTATTGTCCGACATGTTCATGTCGCCAGAACACCCGTTCTTCAACAGTTCACAAATCATGACGATAGGTACCATCGATGCCAATGTCTATAGGGCGTTTGCCAACGGTTTTTTCGCCCAGCAAAAGCGAGAAATGTCTGAGGAGGCATTCATCTACTTGTACGATATGGTTGACGGTCAGACGTGGTATGTGCAAAAAATCCTCAACCGTCTTTATCGCACACCCAAGGGTAGGCTTGACCAGGAAGATATATTCAGGGCAACAGACAAGATTCTGCATGAACAGGAGATAAACTACCAGTCCAACTACAATCTGTTGACCGACAACCAGGCACAGTTACTAACCGCCATCGCTTGTGAGGGCAAGGTCAACGCTCCCACGTCGCTCGATTTCATCATCCGTCACCAACTCCCTGCTCCCAGTAGCATCAAAATGGCGCTGAAGTCGCTACAGGACAAAGAGTTTCTGTTCTACGATGCCAAACAAGGCTATATGGTTTACGACAGGTTCTTTGGTATGTGGCTTAAAAGGCTGGCGGGTCTGTAGGATGAATTGTCAAATAGTAAATTATCATTATGATTCTCGTAGTTGATGACGATAAAAGCATACGCCTCACGCTGAAGTCCATACTGGAACGCAACGAATACGAGGTTATTTTGGCCGAGGAACCCAAAGCGGCTATACAGATTATCCGCACCACGCCCAACGTGGAGTTGGTACTGATGGATATGAATTATAATATCTACCGCACTTCTTCTAACGACGGAGAGGAAGGTCTCACTTTGCTGAAACAGATAAAGGTGTTCCGTCCGGATGTACCTTGCATTCTGATGACTGCCTGGGGCAGCATCGACCTGGCTGTACGGGGAATGCGAGCCGGTGCCTTCGATTTCATTACCAAACCCTGGGACAACGGGGTACTGTTGGAAAGAATAGAGACGGCAAGAAGCCTCACCCCAACCCCTCTCCGAGGAGAGGGACTTTCTGCCACAAAGGCCTCCCCTCTCCTCGGAGAGGGGCCGGGGGTGAGGCTGTTGGGGGTGAGGCTGCCTTCATTATCCAATATATATTCGACTGTAGCTCGCGTAGCCCCTACCAATGCGCCGGTGCTTATCACAGGCGAGAGCGGAACTGGCAAGGAGCTGATCGCCGAAGCCATACACCGGCAAAGTAAGCGGGCTAACGGACCTTTTGTGAAAGTAAACCTCGGAGGTATCTCTTCTACATTGTTTGAAAGCGAGATGTTCGGTCATAAGAAAGGTTCCTTTACCGATGCAACGTCTGACCGCATCGGTCGCTTCGAACTGGCAAAGGGCGGCACGATCTTCCTGGACGAGGTAGGCGAACTGTCGCTTGCGAGCCAGGTTAAGTTGTTGCGCGTACTGCAGGATCAGACATACGAGGTACTGGGCGACAGCCATACCCGTCGTACAGATGTCAGGGTTGTCTGCGCTACAAATGCCGACCTGCGGGCGATGGTAGAGGAAAAGACCTTCCGCGAGGACCTCTTCTATCGCATCAACCTCATTAATCTGCACCTGCCGCCCCTCCGCGAGCGCCGCGAGGACATCCCGCTCCTTGTAGAGCATTTCCTGCGCGAAGCTTGTATGGCAAATAAAGTACCTGTTGTCACTGCATCACACGAAGCCATCGCTTACCTCCAAACACTTCCATTCCCCGGCAACATCCGCGAACTGAAGAATCTTGTAGAGAGGGCATTGCTGATGCATGACCTTGCCTCGCCGCAGCTCACCGCTGCCGAATTCGCTGCTCCTTCCCATCCCGTCCCTGTGCCTTCGGCTTCTCCAGAAGGTACCGCTGCTACCCTCGACGATTTGGAGCGCACCGCCATTGCTGCCTGTATTCAGAAACATAATGGCAACCTCTCCCTCGTGGCTAAGGAACTGGGCATCAGTCGTGGAGCACTATATCGTAAAATAGAAAAGCACGGGCTATGATAGTTAAAGAATTAGAATATTAAAAGATTAAAAGATTGGAACCATTAGAAACCCTTTAACCTTTTAACCCTTTAACCTTTTAACCCTTTAACCTTTTAACACTAAAAGATGAAACTTAAGTATTACTTTCTTTTTCTCGCTCTTGGTATAGTAGCACTTGCAACTGTTGCTCTTTACGGCACGTTCCACAGCCATCCCCGGCTGTTCTACGTGACAGAAGGCTTCGTTGTACTGCTACTCCTTTATCTGTGGCTCTTCTATCAAAAGACACTCCGTCCTTACGATACACTCGTCGGCGGCATGGAACTGATGAAAGATCTGGACCTGACAACCCGACTGGCAAAGACCGGTCAACCCGAAACGGATATCATTGTACAGGCCTTTAACGACCTGCTGGTTCGCTTGCGCAGCGAACACCTTTCGCTGGAGGAGCAATACACCTTTCTGAGTCTGCTTATCAACGCCTCGCCCATGGGCATTGTACAATGTGACATAGACGGTAACATCACTTCCATGAACCCTGCCGCCAAGCAGATGATGTCGCCCTCCGTAGAGGAAGCCATGTGCAAACTGCCCCTCGGTCAGGAAACCACCATCCGCCTGCCCGGTGAGCCGCAACTTTTCCGCATCAACTACCTTTCCTTCCCCGACCGCGGCTTCCGGCATCCCTTCTATCTCATAGAATCCCTTACTGATGAAGTGCGGCGTGCAGAAAAAGCTGCCTACGAACGTGTTATCCGCATGATTGCGCACGAGGTGAACAATAGCGTGGCAGGAATCCTTGGGTTAATTCATAATGAAGAAGTCAGCGAACGTATGAAGTCTCTTTCTGCCTTCGTTACCCGCATTGCCGAGGTTGTAAAAATTCCCAAACCCCAGTTGCAGCTTTGCGACCTTAGCGAAGAGGTGGATGCTTGCCGTCCTTTCTTGGAAAGCCTTTGTACTGCTACTCAGGTCCGATTAGAGTTTAATCTTACTGATGAAGCCGCTCCTGTCCGTCTCGATACAGTCCTTTTCCAACAGGTACTTATCAACATTGTGAAAAATAGTGTGGAGAGTATCAGACCCACCTCTATCCTTTCCCATAATGGGGGGAAACATACGATTCAAAATAATGGAACTATTACTATCACCACGCAATACTCTCCCTCCTCGGGGGGAGATGGAGGGGGGCTTCTCACCATCACTGACAACGGACACGGCATCTCGTCCGATGTGGGTCAGAACCTCTTTACTCCCTTCTACTCTACAAAGCCTCAGGGACAAGGTATCGGACTGCTGCTTATCCGCGACATCCTTACGGCTCATGGCTGCACCTTCAGTCTGCTTACTGACCCGGACGACCACCTGACACGCTTCACCATCCTATTCCCTAACCCAAAAATTCAAAAATCGTAACATTGGCTATCGCCGAACTTACTTTCGTTCGGATAAAGAAATAAATACCGATTTATTTTGTTTATCCCTCACTTATTCGTAACATTGACTATCGCCGAGGACTACGTCCAGGCATAAAAAACAAATGAATTTACAATATTTTAAACCTGTTCTGGTAAGTAAGGGTAAGAAATTTTTATACACCAAAAATAACAAGATATGAAATTATTATTAGTCTTTTCCCTGTTTATGGCTTCCTTTACGCTGGAAGCAAAACCCCATAAGTCTTTGGTGCCCGAGAAACCCAGTAATGTGCCCGATTATTTCTCCACTTGGAACATTCAGGGGTATGTGGTCAGTTATGACGGATCTGCCACACCACGTGTTATGACCGAACAGTATATGTTTGGCAACGGCCCGTTGGAAGGATGGACAACCTTCTTTCCTGAGTTTCGCGAGGACCTTATCTTCCTGATGGACGATTCTTGGGATGTGCCTGTAGATAATCGCAAGAACGAGCTGATGGGTAGTGCCCGTATGGCGGCTGACCGCTTCCCCAGTTGCAAAGGAAGCCTTAAGAAGTTGGTTCGTATGACCAAGAAAGCAGGATGGAAAGGCCTGGGCGGATGGATATGCTGTCAGGAGGCCAGTGCAGCCAGCGATGCCAAGAATCCAGAAGCCTATTGGACGGCTCGTCTGAAAGAGAACCATAAGGCAGGAATGGCATATTGGAAGGTAGATTTCGGACGTGAAGAGCACAACCAGCCTTGGCGAGAGAAACTTACCCAACTGGGACGTAAATATGCTCCTGATATGCCCATAGAACATGCCTTCACCTATCCGGTGATAGAAAAGAGCGATGTGTTCCGTACCTATGATGTGGAAGTCGTGACATCCGTCCCCGTTACCTTACAGCGAGTGGCTAAACTGTTGAGTTACAAGACTCAGCCAGGTAATATGGGACTTATTAACTGCGAGGACGAACCCTTGATAGCTGTAGGACTGGGATGTGTTATCGGGGTAATGCGCCATCCGCTGAACAAACCTCTTCCTAATGGTCTTTCTGATCATGTCTTTCCTTATGCAGGCCGTAATCTGAAGGCAAGGCTCGACGAAGTGAACCGTGCACTTAAGTGGCATCGTCTGGCTGCTCCTTTTGCTGTGAACGATGATGCGCTTTTTTCCGACCTTCAACTAACCGATGTGTGGTGTTTGCGCGAGAGAGAAACGTGGAGGTCGGACCATCATGTCGGCGATACATTGCGTGAAAGTGCTCCTGCTGTTATAAGCAGATGTATGCCATTGCCTGAAGTAAGGACAAATGGCGGAGAAGTCCCTTACGTATTGGCTTCGCGTTATCCCAATGGAGCCGTCTGTGTTGCAACAGCAGAACGTCTTTTCTCTGACGAACACACCTGGGGGATTCCCCCTGCTGATGTAACGTTGCAGATGGGGGATGCCAAGGGACCCATAGGCGTCTTTGGTAACTACCAGTCGCTACAGCTTCGTTACGACCGGACAATTCCTGCCGGCACTCGTGTCTGGGCTCAGGACCTGATAGGGAAGGAGCCCGTTGATATTACATCGGATGTAGAGATAAACGGCAATACAATCACCATTCCCGGTTCCCTTTTGGAGCGTGTCGGCACAATGGCATCCACACCAGGTGATGTTTCTGTTCCCGGTCTCGTCTTGTCTGTAGAATGATACTACGTAAGAACGGTTTCTGCCAGTTCCTATCTGTTATTTTGTTGATAAAAGAAAACCAAGAAAACTCTAATGTCACAAACTGTTATCTTTGACGTTGTCGTTAACATTTACAGCGATGTGATAGACGACCTCAGCTGTACCTATAACGGTAATCAGGTGATAAAGATAGATGACGATGCTGTGGATCCTGTTTACAATGGCTGCTTCAACTTCAAGGACGGTGCAGATGAGGAGATCGAGTATGACTACGACGGAAACGGCAACTTAACGATGGATTTGAACCGTGAAATTTGCAGCATAGCGTATAATTGCCTAAATTTGCCGCAGAGAATAGATTATCAGGATGGGAGCTACGTACTCTACACCTATAATGCAGGAGGAGAGAAGATGAGTTGCAGGAAAGTGATGTCTGCTATGCCCCCAGATAACGGGAGCTTATCTTCCGAATGGCTGATTAATAATGTAGAATAAAATAGGATTTTTTTGGAATCGTTTGGAGGAGTCAAGTATTTGCCGTATATTTGCATGCGAGAATCTTCGCATTGAAAATTATCGCATGATATAAGTTGCTGATTATGAATCCATTTAAATTTGGCACAATTGTACAAGGTGAGTTCTTTACAGATCGTGTTGAAGAACTGGAACACGTTAAGCAGATGCTTGACAGTGAGAATCATTTGGTGCTGATTTCGCCCCGACGATTTGGCAAGAGTAGCCTAATAACAAAGGTACTTCAGCAAACCGGGCGTCCCTCCATAAACATAGACCTCATGAAGGTACTTAGCACGGAAGATCTTGCGGCACAAATTTTGAGCAGTGTTTTCAGGTTGCATAAGATGGAGAAGATAAAACATCTTCTTGCGCACTTCCGCATAGCTCCCAATATCTCCTACAATCCCATAACTGAAGGTTGGGATGTCAGTTTCATGCCGTTGATGGAGAAGGCATCCGTCGCTTTGGAAGATTCCATGGGGTTACTGCAAAAAATTACCACTCCAAAGAATAGACTTATCATTGTATTTGATGAATTCCAAGAGGTTAATGAAATTTCTCCATCCCTTGCCAAGCAACTTAGGGCAATCATTCAGCACCAAGAAGGAATGAATTACATCTTCATGGGCAGTCAGGAATCAATGATGAATGAGATTTTCGAGAAGAAGAAATCTCCCTTTTATCACTTTGGCCAGCGAATGAACCTTAAGAAGATACCATACTCGGACTTCTTTTCTTATATTACATCTCGTCTGCCCGATATGGAGAGTGAAGAAAAGGAGAGGATGGCTAATGAGATACTTCAATTTACCAATGTTCATCCGTATTATTCCCAGCAACTGGCAGCTGCAACCTACAATATAATAATGTATGGTCATACAGCCGAAAATGCCGTATGCCAAGCCATTAGACAACAAGTAGAAGAACATGGTTTAGACTACGAGCGTTTGTGGATAAGCTTAAAACGTACAGACCGCAAAATACTTACCCTATTGGCCAAGAAGATCAATCCGCTTACAGACCGTTCCTTGCCTACAAGCACAGCATTCAGTGCTATAAAACGATTGGTTAAGCAAGGATATGTAATTAAATCCACTTCTTACGAATTGGAAGACCCTTTTTTCGGCGAATGGGTTCTGCATGGTAATAACGGTGATTAGTGGTATTGCTATACCTATAACGCAGGAGGAGAGAAGATGAGAACGGACTACTACATCAATCCATTGCCTGCCGTGGTGCCTCAGATAAACGGAGGTACCGGTTTGTATCTTTGCACACGATTCTGAACGAGAAGGACGTAACCAAGTCAGGAAACTGGCGCGAAAGAGTTAACCCTTTCAGTTGTAAGAGTAATATGTAGACAACCTATTCAGTCTAACTGACAACCGATATCGTTATAGGAATCAAATGTTTCTTTATCACCAGAAAAAAGTTTTCCGTTGCCCATGAAATTTCCATTTCAAACTTTGGTATGTACATTCCAAACTTTGGTATGTACGTTCCAAACTTTGGAATGTAGGTTTCAAACTTTGGTATGAAAAAAATCTGGTATAAAAAAGGAAAATTTCTAAGCCAATTGACAACAAATTTTGGCTAAAGAATCTTAAAAAATGTACCTATCCTAAAGTGGTTCATTCGTCACAAAAGTGTGTGTTTTTGGTTCATTTTGGGCATAAAAATCATAGATTTTGTATCAAAATGACGAATTTGCCACATTTTTTAACATAATGATAAGGTTATTTAAAAAAAATTATGTAATTTTGCGTCCGATGTTGTTTAAAATTTATAAAACATAACGAAGCAGATAGATAGCACAAATATAATGGGACTTGTGTTCCATGCATAGATAGAGAATTAACATTATTCAAATTAAAATTTATTATTACTAATTTCTTAAACAAAACAAGATGGGTAAAAAATTCCTTTCAATCCTTGCTTGTATGTTGATGACAGCAAGCATGGCGCTGGCCCAGAAGCAGATTACAGGTTCTGTAGTCGATGCTGAGTCAAACGAGCCTCTGATTGGAGTTTCCGTACGCGTCCCCGACACTTCTGTAGGTGTTCTGACCGACGTTGAAGGAAAATTCTCGATCACACTTCCCGCAGGCAAGAAGAGCCTGAGTTTTAGTTTTATGGGTATGAAGCCCGCCACCCTTACTGCCCGCGATGGCATGAAGGTGTCTTTGGAGACCAATACCAAGGCTATGGACGAGGTAATCGTTGTAGCTTACGGTCAGCAGAAGAAGAGTGCATTCACCGGTTCCGCTGCAGTAGTTGGTGCAGACGAGATTGGCAAGATCCAGGCTACCAATGCCGTTGATGCTATCAAGGGTAAGGCTGCCGGTGTGCAGATTTACTCCGGTTCTGGCCAGCCTGGTACTACCCCTTCAATCCGTATCCGTGGTTTCAACTCTCTGATTGCCGGTCAGGATCCCTTGATCGTATTGGACGGTAGCCCCTTCGATGGCTCACTGAACGATATCAACCCTGGCGACGTAGAGAGCATGACTGTTCTTAAGGATGCTGCTTCTACCGCTTTGTACGGTGCCCGTGGTGGTAATGGTGTTATCATCATCACAACCAAGACAGGTAAGCGTAACAAGGATGCCGAGATTAACTTCGAGGCTAAGTGGGGTAGCAATATGAAGGGTAGCCGCGACTACGACCAGATTAAGGATCCCCGTGGTTACTACGAGACATACTATCAGGGTCTTTACAGCTATGCTACAAACCAGATGGGTCTGCCCTCTAATGCAGCTTGGCAGTGGGCTAACCTGAATACCATCGACCGTGCCGCTGGCTTCGGATTGGGATACCAAATTTATAATGTACCCGCAGGAGAAGCATTTATCGGTACTAACGGCAAGGTAAACCCCAATGCCAAGTTGGGTAACGTAGTAGTCGGTTCTGATGGCGTATCTCAGTTCCTGCTTACTCCCGACAACTGGAGCGATGCTATTTATAGCAAGGGTCTGCGTCAGCAGTACACCATTTCTGCCAGCGGTGCCAGCGATAAGGGTACATACTATGCAAGTGCTGATTACCTGAGCAACGAGGGTATCACCCAGGCCAGCGACTACAAGCGTCTGACTACCCGTTTGAAGGCTGATTATATGCTGAAGAAGTGGTTGAAGTTCAGCACAAACTTGAGCTATAACCACAACGACCGTAACAATCTGGGCGATGAGGGCAGTAGCAGTTCTGGTAACCTTTTTGCTTTGCACAACATAGCTCCTATCTATCCTATGTTCATTCGCGACAAGGACGGTAACATCCTGCAGCACCAGGCAGCCGGCATTGCTATGTACGACTATGGTGAAGCAACTTCTGTCCTGGGTCTTAGCCGTCCTTATCTGGGTCAGAGTAACCCCATCAGCGACCTGTTGGTAGATACCCGTCACAGAGAGGCTAACACCTTCAACGGTAGCTTCAACTTTGATGTTTACCTGCCCAAGGGCTTCACATTCACCTCTATTAACAACGTATTCCTGAATGAGTATCGTTACACCAGCGTAACTAACCCCTACTTCGGTCAGTACAAGGCTAACAACGGTACCGTTTACAAGGAGCACTATCGTTTCCTGAGTACTAACTTCCAGCAGCGTCTGAACTGGCACGAGAAGTTCGGTAAGCACGATATTGAGGCAATGGCTGCTCACGAGTACTATCGCTATAAGACATACGATCTGGATGGTCAGAAGCACAACATGTTCTCTCAGCAGAACAAGGAGTTGAATGGTGCTGTTATCCTGGATCAGACAGGTAGTAGCGTAGGCGAGTACAATACAGAGTCTTGGCTGTTCCGTGCTATGTACAGCTATGCTGACCGTTACTATGCACAGGCTTCTGTAATGACTCAGGCTTCTTCTGCTTTCCATCCCGATCACCGTTGGGGTACCTTCTGGAGCGCCAGCTTCGGTTGGATGATTTCTAAGGAAGACTGGTTCAAGGCTAAGTGGGTTGATGACTTGAAGTTCAAGGTAAGCTACGGTGAGAACGGTAACGATGCCGGTTTGGCAGGTTACTACTACACCAACCGCTATACAATTGTAAACTCTAACAACCAGGTATCTCTGTCTCCCTCTTCTCTGGGTAAGAACGAGAACTTCTCTTGGGAGAAGAGCGGTAAGTTCAATATCGGTTTCGACTTCAGCCTCTTCAAGGATCGCTTGTACGGAGGTATCGAGTACTACAACAACCGTACCGTTGGTCTGATCAGTTCTGTTCCTTACGCTCCTTCATTCGGTTACTCTAGCTTCTACGACAATATCGGTAACATGAGCAACCAGGGTGTTGAACTTGACCTGCACGGTGTACCCGTTCGCACCAAGGATCTGGAGTGGACCATTTATGCTAACGTAACCAGCAACCACAATAAGATTACCGAGCTTGCTGACGGCCGTAAGACCCAGAAGGTTTGGGATATCGACGATAATGGTAACCTCGTTAAAGAGTATAAGGGCTACAGCAGTGGTTCTTACTACTACACCGAGGGCTTGAGCCGTTACACTTACTATACAAAGCGCTATATCGGTGTTTATAACGAAGATAACTATGCTCTCGTTGGCGATGCTTCTTACGATCCTTCTAAGGGTGGTATGGCTATGTACAGAAAGAATGTTACGGATGCTGACGGTAACGTTACAGGTACTGTCGGAACCTTGAACGGTTCAGAGGCTGACTACTATGTAAGCGGCAACGTTCTGCCTCGCGTATATGGTGGTTTCGGTACTACACTTACTTATAAGGGCTTCGACCTGAGCGTTGACTTCCAGTATCAGTTGGGCGGTAAGGTTTACGATAGCGAGTATGCCAGCCTGATGTCATTCAACGATGGTTATGGATACCACGTTGACCAGCTGAATGCTTGGACTCCCGAGAATATGTACAGTAACATCCCCCGCCTGAATGTAGGTGACTCATTCAATGCTACAGCTTCTGACCGTTTCCTCACCAGCGCAAGCTGCCTGACATTGGGTAACGTAACCTTTGGTTACACATTACCAAAGAATGCACTTGCCAAGATAGGTATTAATAAGGTACGCGTATATGTTGTAGGTGACAACCTGTACACTTGGTCTGCTCGCAAGGGTCTGAACCCCAGCATGTTCCCAACAGGAAGCAGTACAGGTCTTAACTACAGCCCCATCCGTACAATCAGCGGTGGTATTCAGGTTGGTTTCTAATTTAGATACATTATACTGTTAAAGATTAATTTAAGAAAGAATTTATGAAAAATATTAATAAATCTATTAAGGGTATTGCCGTTCTTATGTGCATGGCCTCTTTGACGGGATGTATCAAAGAGACCTTCCCTATGGGCAGTACCGCAACAGAGGAGCAGGTTCAGCTGTCTCCTGCAGCTACTCAGGCCCTTGCCGATGGTATGCCTGCTTCAATGCTGTATGTTCCTTCATCTTGGGTAGACGATGCAAATCACTTCTGTTTCGGCTACGGTACCGAGATGATTTACCGCGATATGCTGACTGGTGACTATTATCAGACTGGTGAGACAGGTTATAGCCACTTTATCTCTTGGTCTCGTAATATGTATATGGGCGATGGTTACTTGAAGACTCAGTACCACTGGAACTTCCATTATCTGTGGTGGTTGCTTGGCGTTAACCAGGTAGTCGGTGCCGTAGATCCCGAAGTTGCTACCGATCAGCAGAAGGGTCTGCTGGGTGCTGCATATGCATTCCGTGCATTGGCTTATCTGGATTTGGCTCGTATGTACGAGTTCCTGCCCAACGAGAAGTTCCCCGACGGCAAGAACAACGACGGCAACAGCGTGTTAAACCTGACTGTGCCCATTGTTACCGACGCCACCACTCCAGAGCAGGCTGCCGAGAATCCCCGTGCTACACGTGAGCAGATGTTAGCTTTTATCGAGAGCGACTTGGATGCTGCTGAGAAGTATATTGTTTTCCAAACAACTACCAATGGCGGTACGATGCCAGATTTGGCTTGTGTATATGGTTTGAAGGCTCGTCTTTACATGTGGGTTGAAGACTATCCAAAGGCTAAGGAATATGCCCGTAAGGCTATTGATGCTGCCAAGGTTACTCCTCTTACCAAGGAAGCTGCCCTGAACCCCGTTAGCGGTTACAATACTGCCAGCGACTTTATGTGGGCTATTCAGCAGAACTCTGAGACTGAGGCTGTTCAGACAGGTATTGTCAACTGGACATCTTGGGTTAGCAACCAGTGTACATTTGCTTACACAGGTCCTGCTACTAACTTGTTTGTTGTTATCGACAAGAGAATGTATGATCGTATCTCTGATACCGACTGGCGTAAGCTCCAGTGGATCGGTCCCGAGGGCAGTCCTCTGAACGATCAGATTCAGAGTGTAGTTTCTCTCGAGGCAGGTCCTGTCAATCAGTATCTGATTCCTTATGTAAGTGTTAAGTTCCGTCCCGGTCAGGGTAACTCAGACGACAGCAACATTGGTGCTGCTACAGCAATACCCGTAATGCGTGTCGAGGAAATGTACTTCATCGAAGCCGAGGCTGCAGAGCATGTTTCTGCCGGTTCAGGTGCTGCTCTGTTGACTTCTTTCATGAAGCAGTATCGCGATCCTAACTACACATTCACAGATAAGGGCTTCGGTGCTGTTGAGGAAATTGTATTCCAGAAGCGTGTTGAGTTGTGGGGCGAGGGTCAGACCTTCTTCGATATCAAGCGTCTTGATATGTCTGTAACACGTGGTTACCCTGGTACCAACTGTACCGATGCCAGAAGCTGTCTGAACACCAACGGACGTCCTGCATGGATGAACCTGGTAATGGTTCGTACAGAGTCTAACAACAACCACGCTCTTGAAGGTATGAACAATCCCGATCCTTCTGATTTATACACTCCATGGACAGAATAATGTGAAACATATTAATAATGATTACAACTATGAATAAGATAAAGTTCGCATTAGTGTCTCTGGCACTGGTTCTTGGATTTACTGCTTGTAACAAGAACGATTATGACTATGAACCTGGTAAGGCTACTGCAAGTGATAAGGCCCTGTTCTTCGATGACGAGGAGAACCTGGTTTTGGAACTTACTGATAACGAGGTAGAGGTTACCCTGAACCGCGCCAATACCGAGGGAGAACTGACAGTACCCCTGATTGTAATGTCTGCACCTGACTTTGTGAAGGTTCCCGAAACTGCTACATTTGCAGCTGGTGAGGCTCAGACCACAGTTAAGTTGGAAATGGGAGAGGGTATGGAGCCTTTCGTTAAGTACTTGGTTAAAATTGCTATTCCCGAGGAGTACACCCAGCCTTATGCTGAGGATGCCGGCTCTCCTGTTTATAGCTTTACTATTCTTAAGGAAGACTGGGCACCAATTGCTAACGGTGTGTTTACTTCTACTGTTGCCTTATCTGGTTCATGGGAACAGGAATTGCAGTACTCAGACTTCTTGGATCTGTATAAATTCCCCGATTTGTTTGCTGATGGTGGCAATGTTTTCTTCCACTATGGCGGTAAGGTTGAGGTAAATGAGCAAAAAGAGGTAATTACGGAAACTGAAGAGGGTATGGACACTGCGTATGTTGACACTACCTATTACAAGGATGACTTCTACTTCACAGACGCTAACGGAAAGCACATCGTTAAGTTCGGTTTAGCTTACATCCATCCTACATATGGCGAGTTGATGGCTACCGTCAACGAGGATTATGAAATGGGTTACGATGAGTATACCGATGAAGAGACAGGAGAACCTGTAAATGAGTTCTACTGGGTATGGAAGGTTTCTGTATCTGCCGGTTCTTTCGGCGAGAACTACCAGTTTTATGATGTTACCGAATGGGTAAAGAAACCCTGGGAAGAACGGAACGCTGAATAATAGAATTATAATCTATTAATACTATCTTTAGAGGATGGTATGCACAAAAAGATGCATATCATCCTCTTTTTTTTTGCTATAAGGGATTCTGTATCTTTGAGACTTCTTTCCGATTCTACTTTCTCTCGGATAATAAAATAATTTTCCGTATTTATTTTGTTTATCGCTCACTTACTTGTAACTTTGCATCCGTTTATTATAAAAAAGGTATAATATTGGTATGAAGAAAACACTACTTTATGTATTATTGGCATTTGTAGGAATCCTCAGTGCTAAAGCTCGTGAGATTTCACCTTCCGAAGCATTACAGAATGCACTACTGGCACTTTCTGATGATGCCGAAGCAAATAGGATTCTGCAGGATGGCGCCGGCTTGCATCTGATGCACACGCAGAAGTCGGGTGAAAAGACGTTGTTTTATGTCTTCGAAACAACAGAGGGAGGATTCCTGATTGCCTCTGCCAACGATAATGCCAATGCTGTATTAGGCTATACTGCCAATGGTACGTTCCGTGAAGCGCTAGCCATCCCATCGTTCAAATCATGGGTTGGTGATTGTACCAAGGCACTGACATTTGTCGCAAACCAACCAGAAGCCTACTTTAAGGAAGATTATAATAGACAAGGTACATTCCGTAATAAAGCCAGACGCGCCAATCTGCCGGAAACAATATCACCGCTTTTAGGGACTATTACATGGAATCAGGGAGCACCCTATAACAGACTCTGTCCATTAGTTCAGGGGGCCAGATGCGCAACCGGCTGCGTAGCAACAGCTATGGCTATGGTGATGAAATATTGGGAATGGCCTATACACGGAACAGGTGAAGTATCTTATACAAGTTCCAGCTATAATCTGGAACTAAGTGCTGATTTCAGCCAGTCGACCTACGAGTGGAAATCTATGCTCAACAGTTACGACGGTCAATATACTGATGAAGAAGCTGCTGCTGTTGCTAAACTGATGAGTGACGTGGGTATCTCTGTCCAGATGAACTATGGCCCGTCAAGTGGTACGTCGGCACAACGGGTTCCATTGGCCCTTGCAGAAAACTTCTTTTACAATAAAGGCCTGAAATACCTGGAGAGATGCTATTACGATTCAGAAGAGTGGAACAATCTTATCAAAGGTGAACTGGCAGAAAAACGTCCCGTTTTGATGACTGGTATTAACTATATGGAGTTTGTGGGCCACGAGTTTGTGTTGGACGGTTATAATACAAATGGTCTCTACCACGTAAACTGGGGGTGGGGAGGCACCAGCAATGGCTATTTCGATGTGAATTTCATGAGTCCTGACTACCAGGGCATTGGCGGTAGTAATGGCGGATATGTGGCTGAGCAGGCAATACTGACAGACCTGTATCCCGATAAAGAGGGTAGCTCGGAGTATGTCATCAATATGTTTTGCAGTAGTGGTTTGGCTTTCGACGAAAAGAAAGGATTTACCATGGATATTCAGAATTGCAGTCTGAGACCTTATGAGGGCGAGGTTGGCATTATCGTAGAAAAGGATGGTGTTATGATATCAAAGGTAATGGATTCCTGCTCAGACGGTTATCCTATTCCCTCTATGGGCCTGATGAGTTATTATTATAAATTGGAGGAACTGGGCCTTATTGCCAGTCAAATAGGCGAAGGCAATAAATGCTATGTGTATCCGGCATACAAAGATGCAAATGGCAACTATGTAAAACTCTCAGCTCCTATTTACAAAAATAATCGTATGGCTATTACTGGCAAGGGCGGTGCTTTAGCTGTAGATGGTCCGAATGATAATGTCGCTAAGCTCTCGCAGGTAAGCCTGGCTCTGGACGGTTTGGCTTTTCCCGGCTATCCTATCTACTTTAAAGTTCAGGTTAAGAACGAAGAAGGAGCCGGAGAGTTCAATAATCTGATTGGTGTGGAAATTTCAAACTCAAAAGGAACGGCTCTTGGCGCAGGTTACGATTGTAAGATTATTCCTGGCGGAAGCAGTGCCGACTTCTATATCAAAGTAGAACCTAGCACTCTTTCTGCCGGATCATATAGGGCTAACTTAATATATGGCTTCTATAATGACTATGATAAGTTGAGCACTAAATACACAACCTTCGTCGTGAATCCAGCTCCAACATCTGCCAGACTGGCATATTCCAATGCTGTATTCTTCGGTAATCGAGTTGAGGAAGGGGCCCCGGTGGATATTACGATGGATGTTACGAATACGGGTGGCTATACCGAACATGTATTTGCTGCATATCTGTTCCCCAATTCAGGTTCTGGCGAAGTGTATTCTGTCGGAGTTTTAGGACCTGTCTCCTGTCGTCTTACTGCAAACAAGAAAAATCAGATTAAGATTAGCGGAATTATGGATCTTGAGCCAGGAAGCTATTTCTGTAAGATTCGCGATAATACCATAGGTGCATGGGTTCCTAATAGTAGTACCAGTCACGCCTTTACTGTTAGTGAATCTGAGACAGGGGTTAAGAACCTGGAACCTGGAACCTGGAACCTGGAACCTTCAGTCTACGACCTCTCTGGTCGCAAGGTTAACTCCCAATTAAAGAAGGGAGTATATATTGTTAATGGAAAAAAGGTGCTGAAATGATGTGATGGGGAGTTAGCTCATCACGGAGTTGTAAAATGCATCATAATAGCTGCGGCCGCTTACTCGAATAAGTTTTTTTAATTAAAAATCGCTTATTCGAGTAAGCTTTTTCTTGTATAATTTGGTTGCTGCAATAAGCCTTATAGTGTATATTCGTTGTCTTAAACATTAAAGAAACGTTTTGAGCCTGTTTATGTTCAAAAAATAGACATTTCTTTTGTGTTTTGTTTTCTTATTTGTATTTTTGCATAATGAATGTTTATTAAACGTAATTTATTAATCATGAAAGAACAATTTTTTACCACGATCATTTCCGCGCTTTTGCTATGCAATGCTCAGGTCCTACATGCTCAGACGACAGACTATGTGGTGACGGTTAACGGAACGGTGCTGACACAACGGATTAAAGAAGTTTCGGCAGCTAGTTACCTGATTAACAATTCTTTTATAGGTTCTTCGATGATGCGCCTTTATTGGAAGGAGGAAGATAATAGCTGGTCGCACATGGATTTGCATCCTCTACTGCTGCAATTTTTTTTTAATGACGCAGGAACGGATGGTATTGGCAATCTGGAAATTCTGGAAGGAGGCAAGTTGAAAGACAAACTCCTCTTGGGAGGTCTGCCTGAGGGAACGCCGGTAATGGTTTTCAATACCGCCGGACACCAGTGTCTTTCGGCTCGTATTTCCAGTAAGGAAACACCGATAGACACCAGTAAACTGCCAAACGGCATCTATATTGTGAAGGCAGGAAAGAATGTCATAAAGTTTGTCAAAAAATAATATGGAGGAACCGGCATATGAAAAGGCTTTCTTTACTATTACTGGCAGCACTGCCGTTTCTGACAACATCGGCACAGATGCAAATAAAGGTGTCCAAGAATGACGGAAGCACCACCACTATCAATTCTTTTGACTGGATAGAACTTGACGACTCCACCCAAAGCATCAAAATCCATGCAGATTCTGTTACCACCCTGCCCATGAACCAGCTGGAGCGCATCAGTTTTGGGCGCGACTATCTTCCCTGGAATCTTTCGTGGAAAAGTATTGGCCATGACGCTCATTATATGTATGGATACAGTGCTATCATGCATATTCGTGACTTTCTGACAGAAGACATGACTGTTAGCGGAAATACTCCCTATGATAGTTTCTCAAGCTGGTCTACAAACAGATACCGGGGGAAAAATTATGTTACCACACAATATGTATGGGGTTACATGCGCGACTTGATTATGGAATCTAATCAATGGATTGCAGCATGTAAAGATAAGAGTTCCCAAAAGGGACTTCTGGGAGTTGCCTATGCTTCGCGTGCCCTGCTATACCTGGATTTGGCACGCATGTATGAATTCCTGCCCAACGACCGCACAAGTTCTGTTTCCGTATCGGGAAAAGACATTACTGGATTAACCGTTCCTATTATTACAGAAGAAACATCAATAGATGACTTAACTTACTATTACTATGCTCCTCGTGCTACACGCCAAGAGATGTCGGAGTTTATCCTGAACGACTTGAATCTGGCTGAGAATCTGTTGCCGAATTTGGACATCGAGAGTAATTTACTTCCCCATCTTGATGCAGTTTATGGTCTGAAGGCCCGTCTCTATCTTTGGGTAGGTGACTATACCAAGGCTCAACAGTATGCCCGCAGGGCTATTGATGCATCCACAACTAAGCCTATGACACGAGATGAGATGCTGAGTGCCACCAAGGGCTTTAATGATCCTACATGCTGGATGTGGGGCGTGAAATACAATCCGGAAGATGATGGAGTAATGTCCAGCATTGTCAACTGGACATCCATGATTAGCAACCAAACAACCTTTGGTTACACAGGTCCTTCAACAAATATGTTTGTACAGATTAGCAAAAAGATGTATGAATGTATCTCTGATTATGATATACGTAAGCTATGGTGGATAGCTCCCTCTGGCAGTCCGTTAAACGAACAGATACCATCTGTCGTATCTGAAGATTATAGACCTTTAAACCAATATCTAACTCCTTACACTAGCGTTAAGTTCCGCCCTGCTGAGGGCAATGCCGACAATTATGAAATAGGAAATGTCAGTGCATTTCCCTTGATGCGTGTAGAGGAAATGTACTTTATAGAAGCTGAAGCTGCAGCACAGCAAGGGATGATACAGCAGGCTCAGCAGTTGCTGAAGCTTTTCATGCTACAGTACCGTAACCCCAGCTATGATTATACAGCAACAAGCCAACAGAATATTATCGATGAGATAATTCTGCAGAAGCGCGTAGAGCTATGGGGTGAAGGACAGACATTCTTTGATGTTAAACGTCTTAATATGTCTGTAACACGTGATTACGAAGATACAAACGTCCCCCAAGACCGACGCTTCAATACACAAGGACGCCCAGCATGGATGAACCTCGTGTTCCCTTCTACAGAGGAAAGGTATAATGAAGCTTTGAACGAAGAAAACAACCCTGATCCGTCGGATGTATATCAGTTCTACTACC